>Ga0247727_10002556_pt1 | contig 41432 bp, 22 predicted proteins | sample WisWelCaveWW1625_FD_202498 | JGI IMG/M metagenome (GOLD analysis project Ga0247727, IMG submission 202498) | Biofilm microbial communities from Wishing Well Cave, Virginia, United States - WW16-25 | ecosystem: Environmental > Aquatic > Deep subsurface > Groundwater > Cave microbial mat | place...
CCGGGGTCCATTCTGGCGCCCCAACGAACCCCGGCCGACTCGCCGCGGTACATTCTGCCGCCCGAACGAACCCCGTCCGACTCGCCGCGGCCCATTCAGGCGCCCCAACGAACCCCGGCCGACTCGACATACCCCGTTGCGCCGGCGCCACGGACCGCTCGAGAACAATGGTGGCGGTTTGCGCCGGCGCACCAAGCCATTTTGCTTTGAACTCGGCTTCGAGCGCGCTTTGGGATTGTATCGACGCTGGCGCGCTGCAGCGAAACGCTGGCGGCGATCGACGGCGGTTTGTTACTCGTTCGTCGCCGAGCCGTTTTGGGGAGTGAATTCGGTCGTCACCCAGTCGTCCACTTTGATGGGCCGCTGGCGGAACTCGAGCAGCATTTGGCCGACGGATGAATCGGAATCTGATTCGCTAATTTCGAGTCTGCCGAGGTATTTCCGTTCCGGGTTGGTGCGGTAGACGTGCAAGTGATCCCCCTTGCGCACGCCGGCCCGCGTCCCGATCGCGACGCGAATCGTGCCGTCCTTGTCATCGACCGCCAGGACTTTTCCCGTTGCATTGATGCCGTCCGGCGTGAGCACGACCGTGCGGACGCCGCGGCGCCGGTCGGCCTCGATCTCCTTGACCTTCACGAGCTTCGTCAGTTGCAGGCACTTTTCTTGTGTCTCATCGAATTGCAATTGCAACGCGTTCATGAGCGTGATGGACGCGGCGAGTTTTTTCTCCACTTCCGCGAGCGAGACCCTTTCTCGTTCCAGCGCGATCTTTTCCTCCTCGACCTCGCGCTTTCGTTCGATGACTTCTTTATCGGCGCCGTTGGCGGCCTTCTGGAGCGTCGCGGCCTCGTCGGTCGTGGCGGCGACCTTGTCGGCCAGGTGAATCTGGTTCTTTTGGCCGTCGCTGAACATCGTTGCGAAGATCGCCTTCTGCTGGCCGATGACTTGCCCGACGCGGACGACGTTGCGTCGCATCGCGTCAACGCCCAGCCCGCGGTAGACACCCTCAACCTTGCGCTCGCCGATCGTACGAATCCCACCCAGGCCGCCCGGCGGCACCTGCTCGCCGAGGAACAAGGCGTACGCCGTGTCGAGATTCTTCATCTGCTGATCGAGGTCGCGTTCGGCCGCCTCGTATGCCCGCAACGCCTCCTGCCACTGCGTCTCCTCGGGAATCGACGCACGCTGCAGGTCGTTCAATTTCTCCACCGATTGCTGAAACGCCGTGAGCGTCTTCGAATCGATGAAACTGTCCATCGCCACGGCCCACGCGGCCATCGCGTCGGTGCCCTCATCGATCTTTTTCTTGTAGACCGCGTTCGCCTCGGTGGACGCGAGCGGCAGCAGCTCCTTCTCAACGAACTCTTTGAACAACTTCCGGGCGTCCTCGTCGCCGGTCGCCATGATTTCCACTTCCGCCGCGACCTTATCCACCTCGGCCGCCTTCTTCTTAATGACGACGTCCCAGTTGCGGCGTGCTTCGAGCACCGTGTACGAGAGGTAGATGAACCCCAAGGACACGAGTACGATCAGAACGACTAACACTTTGCTTATCGTGGGCATCGACACACTCTCCTCTTAGCAAGACTGTTCGCCCGGATTCCGTTCGACGGGTGAAGTTAGGAACTGGCTGAAGTGCCGTGCTTCGAGTGGTCGTGGGATTCCATGCCTTCAGCCGGAATGATTCTACACCAGAAAAACGAACTCAGCCAGACCGAAGTTTGCGGGGAGAGGGGACCGTATCGGGGCTACCCGCGGCGGTCGCGGAGCCGGCGGCTGGCCTGCTCTAAGATTGCCTGCTCCTCGTCGTTCAAGCTCGCTTTGCCTTCGCGAGCGATCTTGGCCAGGATCTGATCCATGCGATGCTCCAGGGCTTCATCGAGCACGGCGGGGCGGGGCGGCGGCTGCTCGATTGGCTCCTCGCGGTCCAGCGTCACGACGCGAAGCCGCGGGCGACGCAGCCTGATCCGGCGGCTAAACAGATGGCCGACTCGCAGGTCGAAGTACTTGAACGCAAACCCGTATGCCGCACCCGCCAGGTGCGCGACGTGCGCGACCGGCGAATAGCCCGGCTGGATCAGCCCAAACGTGTCCGCGGCCAGATAGATCAGCAGCATCCACCGCATCTCGATCGGAAAGATGCCGTAAATATTGATGTGGTGCCGCGGATTGTACAGCGTGAACACGACGACAACTCCCATCACCGCACCCGACGCACCGACGGTCGGAATGCGCGAGCCGCTCCACCAGTCCGTGATCGTCATCGTCAGCGACGCAACCAGCCCGGCCAGAAAATAGAAGATCAGGAACTCGCGCGAACCGTAGATCTTCTCCACTTCGCCGCCGAACCACCACAGGAAGAGCATGTTCCACAAGATGTGCCAGGGTCCGGCGTGGCAGAACATGTAGGTCACCAACCGCCACACCTGATACTCGTCGATGACCTTCGCCGCCTCCAGATCGAGCGACGACGTGACCCAGCCCCAGCCGGGGCCGGTCGGGTCGAGCCACTGAATCACGAACACGACGACGTTGGCCACGACCAGCGCAACGAGCGTCGGCGTGCGCCCGGTAATCCAGAGCGACCTTGCGGTCTCTTCGCGATAGTAGTCGCGGTCGTAGATGCCCATGAGTATTCCGCGAAAGCAATTGGGGCGAACGACACGCCGCGCGTCAAGTCTCTTGCGATGGCGCGCGGTAGTTAACACGCGTGATTCTCGACTCTCGCGGCACCGGATTCAATTACATTTGGAACGAATCGGCCGGGCCGCGTCCGCGTTCGCCGTACCGGGTATGCACCTCGCAGCATCCAGCGTCTTGACCGGATGTTTCGGCGCCTCTAGCATCGACCAGACGATTTGCGTCTTCATTTTCCTCTTGTAATTACTTGGGCGGACCACAACGTGACCGAAGAATTGAAGCCGGGCGGGAGCGGTGCCAGCGACTCGAATCAGCCTGAAAAAACCGGCAGTGACTCCCCGCCCGCGGCGGCACCGCCCCCCGCGCCGCCCGAACCGCTCACGCCCGAACGCGCCGCCGCGGAGAACCGGCGGAACGACCTGTTCATCGCCGTCGCCGTGCTCATCGCCGCGTTTCTGTTCGGCTTTTTCAAGATCAACGACTCCGACGTCTGGCTTCACCTGCGGTCCGGCTGGCTGATCGCCCGCGACGGCATTCCGGCGAAAGACCCGTTCGCCTACCCGACCGCCGATCAAGATTGGGTTAACGTGAATTGGCTTTACGACTCGGCACTTTACAACACCGAGTTGTTGGAGACGCGCGGGCGAGCGCGGCGACTCGTCACGGAATACAAGAAACTGCTCGCGGCTCGGCAGGCTCCGAAACTTGACGATCAGGGCAAGGACGTCACGCAGTCGCTGTCCGCAGAAACGCTCTCCGCGATGGAGCAGGCATTCGCTGAACTGAATCAGTCGGCCGACTCATCCGATTCATTTCGCATGCGCCGCGCCGCGGAGCACGCGGCCGACGCGATCAAAGAGGCCGGCATGGAACCGCCGCCGGCTGGCCAGGCGACGGAGCAATCGAAGTATCCGGAGTTGCTCCGCTACGCCGGAACCGGCGGCCCGGCGATGATCAGTCTGTACGCGCCGGTCGCCGTCAAGTCGCTCCTGCTTGTCGCGATGGCCGCCATCCTGCTCTTCGTGCGTCACCCCGGCCCCACGAGCTGGTGGACGGCCGTGATCGCGGGCCTCGCGCTCGTCGCGATGAGTGAGCGGCTCACGCTGTCGCCGCACACGGTGAGTCTGCTCTTGCTCGCCGCGGTCTTCTGGATCGTTCATCAATTTCAATTCGAGCGGACGTGGGCGATCTGGCTGCTGGCTCCGCTCGAATTGGTGTGGGTCAACGTGGACAGCCTGTTTCCGCTCGGCTTGGCGATTCCCGCGGTCGTGCTGGTGTGCCAGGCGATCGGCGGCGCACCGCGTGCCGGCGACGGCAGCCCGGCAACGAGCACGCCGGCGGCGCTGGCCGGCGCGATTGCCGTCGCGGGCCTAGCGACGCTGGTGAATCCGTTTCACGTTCACGCGTGGTCGATGCCGCTCGATTGGGCGCGAGAGATGTTCGGCCGCGTTCCCTGGGCCGTGGCGTACATGTTCAATTTTTTCTCGGTGGATTCGGAATGGGCCAAGCAACTGCTCGAGCAGGGCGATCCGCTGGCGGCAATTTCGGGCGACTTCGCGCCGGCGCTGAGTCGCGTTTATTTGGTCGAGGTGTCGAACACGCTGCCGCTTTCGGTCGCGTCGATTCCGACGATTCTCTGCGGCGTGTTGATCGTGTTGGCGCTGCTGTCGTTCCTGCTGAATCTGCGTGGCGGCGCTTCGGCGTGGCGGCTGATCGTCGTGCTGATGACGACGACCATGTTTCTGCTGGCCGGGCGCTACCAGACTGTGGCGGCGATGACATCCGGCGTCGTGCTGGCGCTCAACGGCCAAGAGTGGTTTTTGCGTCGATTCGGCACGGAGACGCGTATTAGCCGCGGCTGGTTCTTGTGGTCGCAGGGCGGCCGGGCCGTGACGATTTTCGGGGCCGCCGCGCTCGCCTTGCTCGGCACGACCGGCTGGTTCGGCGGCGGCACGCGCAGCGAGTTCGGCTGGGGAATTCTCTGGCTCAAATTCGACCCGAGCGCGGCTAGATTCCTGCGCCACGCACAATTCACCGGCCAAATGCTTAACACCGTGCCGGCCCAAGGCAACTTGCTGATCTGGTCGAACTTTGATCCCGACCGGCCGGCGACCAAAGTCTTCCTCGACAGCCGCGTGCACTTGCACCGCGGCCACCTCGACGAATTCGAGGCGCTCAAACGGAACCTGCGCGATGACAAACAAGCGGAGTGGATTGAAACGCTTGACAAGCTCAACGTCAGCCACGTGCTGCTCAATATCTCGAGCATCAAACTCGACGATCACATTATTCGCGACGGCCGAATCCTCGGCGAGCGAGTCACGTTTCTTCGGTCGTACGATGCGATGCGGCAGACGGAGCAGTGGAACCTGTTGCACGTCGACTCGACGAACGTGATCTTGGGCCGAGCTAAAGTGGAGGAAGGCGATCGACTCGCCGCGGACGCCGCCAAGATGGGGCGACTCGCCCTGAACGCGGCCGAGTTGGTGTTCGCGCGCGACGGCGACCGCATGCCCGACCCGCCGCCACCCGTGCGGCCGCCCAGCCTGATCGACTGGCTCTGGCGATCGCGACGACTGCCCGCCAGCGAGTCGCTCCAGGCCCGCAACCTGCTCGACGCGCGATTCGCCACGTTCGTCCCCGACACGCCCGTCTTTCTCGTACCGACGGAAAACTGCTTCCTCGCCATTCGCTCGGCGCGACAGGGTCTCGCCCGGCGCCAGCAGGTCGCGTCGCACGGCTACCATTCGCTCAGCGAGGCCTACTACTATTTGTACAACGTGGAACTGTCGGTGATGCCGGCGGTCGAGGCCCACGAGCTGCGCACGCTGCAACTTCTCTGCGCGCTGAAGCAACTCGTTGACGCCGACCCGGAACACATTCACGGCCAGGTTACGCTGGCATTTCGCTACATGATGCTGCAGTACCTTGATCTCGCGAACGAGCACTTCGAAGCCGTGATCAATCTCATTCCGGAAGATGCGGCCGTGCCGGTCATGTTTGAAGGGGGCCAGGATCGCCCGCCATTCATGCAGGCTTTCAAACGAGACGACCTCATCAGGCTTTCTGAACAACTGACGATCGACGTCGATCGTGCCCAGAGCGATTTGGATCAAGCCGGCCAGCAACTCGCCCACCCGCTCGCTCGCATGAATTTCTTGCTGAGCCGCGGCTGTCCCGGCAAGGCGATTCGAGATCTGTCGGAACTGCTCGCGATGTCATCGGGCGCGATGGATTTGATCCCGCCACTCGCCAACTTGTACCTCCGCACCGGGCAGCCCGGCGACGTCTCCAGCGGCGCCGAGGGCGAGCTGACGAAGCTGCAAGGCAACGGCGGACTGAGGCCGGGCGAGATCGAGGAGATGTGGGCCACGCTGAAACTGCTGCAAGGCGACTACGAGACCGCGAAGGGTTTCATGGAAAAGGGCATCGCGGAAACACGGCACGCCATGACGCTCGAATTGCTCGCCAGCACCGCGCAAGATCTGCGCGGCATCGCGCAAGATCAGCGCGGCGGCAACCTGTTGGAACTGGCGAAAACGTACGTCAACAGCGCCGGCGATGCCACGCGCCAGGCGCGACTGGAATATCACGTCGGCAAACTACAACTGGAGTCGGGTGAACCGAAGGAAGCGATTCGACATTTCCGCCAGGCGCTCGTGGTGCGCGACGACCTCATCTATCGGCCCGTCATCGCGCTGTATCTCTACCGACTCACCGGCGAAATCATTCCGCCCGTGCCGGGCGAGCCGGACGCGAAGTCGCCCGACGCCGCGCCCGCCGAATTGCCGGACAAGCCGGCGAAGAAAGAGGACAGCCCAGCGACCGATGCGACGCCCAAGTCGCAGGGAAATGATAATTGAGCTTCAGCTTGTCCCGTCATGAAACGGGCAGCGACTCGCGCAGCACGGCGTCCGCCACGGCGGCGACGCGCGTGACGATTGCCCCCAGCAGACGGCGCCCCTTTTCCGGCGTAGCCGCTTCCGGATATCCGACCGCGCCGTGATCGGTTCGCTGAGCAATGTCCTTCGCAACGAACAGGCCGCGGAGTGCATCCGGCACGGTTTCCACGTCGTCCTTGATCTCGCTGGTGCGCACCAGTTCCGGCCGCAGGTGCATGACCATCGCGGTTTCGACCTCGCACGCATGCCCGACCGACTTGCGTGGCCCGTCGCACAGCGCCGCGATTTCGCGTTCGGCCAATTCCCAGTACGACGCGCCGGTCAACAGGGCGCCGCGAAACTTCGGCTGCAACCGCCGCAAGGCCACGTGCAGCGTGTCGATGTTGCCGCCGTGCCCGTTCAGAATCATCACGCGTGGAAATCCTTCATTGAGAATCGGCGTGAGGATCTCGCACAGCATCGTGATGTGCGTGTCGAGACTCGCGGTGAGCGTGGCCCCGAACGGCAGATGATGATCGCTCGCGCCGAGCCACAGCACGGGCAGCAGCAGCACGCGGTCGGACATCTCGCGCTCCACGCCCTCCGCCACGGCCCCGCACAGAATCGTGTCCGTGAACGTCGGCAAGTGCCGGCTGTGCTGCTCGCACGCCGCGATCGGCATGAGCACGAGCGTCCGAGCGCGATCGACCTGGCGTAACTCCGGCCACGTCATCTCGAAGAACTTCATGGCGATTCTCCCGAAGGTGCGTTTGAGTCGCGAGCCGCTCGGCCGATCCACGAGTGAGAAATATGGCCGCGGCCCGCGTGCGGTGCAAGGGACAGCCGGCTGCGGTCGAGTCGGCGGCGGGGATGTCGGCCCTTGAAGTTCGCGCGGCGGGGCGGTATAAACGCTCGTGTTCTGCGTACACATTCACTTCCCCGTGTTCGAGCGGTAGAGGAGTCCACGATGCCGATTCAGTACCGGTTGTTTCTGAACCATTTGACGACGGATGATCCGGACGATTACGTCGCGAAGGTCTATCCCGTCGCGACGATCGGCCCGAAGGAACTCGCGCAGGAGGTCGTGTCCATGGGCTCGACGGTCGGCTTGGCGGACATCACCGCCGTGTTGCTGTTGGCCTCTACTGCCGTGCGGAGCAACGTGGTGCGGGGCAATCGCGTTCGCTTCGGCGACGTGGACATCTACTCCGCCATGGACGGCGTGATGGATTCCGCAGACGACGTGTTCACGCCGCCGCGCAACTCGCTGCTCGCCAAAGCGACCTGCTCGAAAGCATTCACCGAGTTCTTGCAGGCCAATGCCACGGTCGAGAAACTGGAAGCGATCGTCCCCGCGCCGAACATCACTCAGGTCCGCGACGTGTCGTCCGGCACGATCAATCAGAAAATCTCCAACGGCGGCATCGTGATCGTCACGGGCAAGCGGCTTCAGTTCAACGAGACGCAGGCGGATGAGGGCATCTTCCTCGTGAACATCGCCACCAACGCGGTGACGAAGATGACGCTCGTCGCCGAGAACCTTCCGAGCCAATTGACCTTCCAAGCCACCACGCTTGCCACGGATGCCAACTTCCGACTAGAGGTCCGATCCCGCCAGTCCCCCGGCGGCCAACTCCGCTCAGGTGCCACGACCGGCTCCCTACAGCAGGTTACGCCCCTGCCGTTGTGATTTGACGTAAGACACTGATATTAATTGATTTGCACAATAATATTGTCCAGTAGACTCCGAAATGAGTCCTTAGTCGCCTGGGACTTGTCGGGCAAGTCCCCCCGCACATGGGTCGCGAGTCGCCTGGGAGATGCCGCGCAGGTGCCCCGGTCATGCCCCTCGACACCGGGGGACGTGTACCCAACGAACGGAGGAGTCTGACCCAACCAACGGGGGAGTCTGACCCAACGAACGGAGGAGTCTGACCCAACGAACGGAGGAGTCTGACCCAACGAACGGAGGAGTCTGACCCAACCAACGGAGGAGTCTGACCTAATGAACGGGGGAGTCTGACCTAACGAACCAGGGAGTCTGACCTAACGAACCAGGGAGTCGGACCACGAGTCCCAGGGGACTCGCACCCGAAGTCCCCTCGCACCCTACACCCCTCTCCCCCGCCGCGGGGGAGAGGGGCCGGGGGTGAGGGGGAAGACGCTCCGACATCGCGACCCCAATCGTACTCGCCAAGACCACGGCCATGGCTGAACGAAAGACGCGCCTTCAGATCGCCGAACGGAAAATCGCCGAAGCGATACGATTCCGTGACACGAGGTTGAACCTCGATAACAAGCGTCTGACCACGTTGCCGGAGTCGCTCGGCCAACTGACGCAGCTTCAGGAACTGACCCTCAACGGCAATCGACTGAGCACGTTGCCGAAGTCGCTCGCGCAACTGACGCAGCTTGTCCGGCTGGCCCTCGTCGGCAATCAACTGAGCACGTGGCCGGAGTGGCTCGGCCAACTCACGAACCTTCGCATGCTGTCCCTCAGCGGCAACCGACTGAGTACGTTGCCGGAGTCGCTCGTCCAACTGACGCAGCTTCGGGAACTGCACCTTAACAGCAACCAACTGACGGCACTGCCGGAGTCGTTTGGGCGACTGAAGCAGCTTCAGGAACTGCACCTTGGCAGCAACCAACTGAGCGCACTGCCGGAGTCGTTTGGGCGACTGACGCAGCTTGTCTGGCTGGATCTTTATGGCAACCAACTGCGCACGTTGCCGGAGTCATTGCAGCGGCTGTCATTGCTCAAACGCGTATTTCTGCATGGAAACAGCGCGCTCGGGATCCCCAATGAGGTCCTTCAACACGATCGCGAGCCCGCCAAGATCCTTGACTACTACTTCTCTACGCGAGCCGGGGCGGGCAGGGCGCTCCGGGAACTGAAGCTGATCGTGGTCGGGCGCGGTGGGGCGGGGAAGACGAGCTTGATCAGGCGACTCAAGAGACTGGCGCTCGATCGGCACGAGAGCGAGACGCATGGGATCGTCATCAGCCCGCTCAAGCTTCACTGTGGCGATGGTCCGGTGACGGCGCGGGTGTGGGACTTCGGCGGCCAACACGTGCTGCACGCGATGCACGAGTTCTTCCTGACCGCGCGGAGCTTGTACCTGCTCGTGCTCGGCGAACGCGACGACATGGCGGAACGCGACGCGGCCTACTGGCTGCAACTGATCCGCAGCTACGCCGGGGCCGTGCCCGTCGTCGTGGCCGTGAATAAGAGCCAAGGCCGGCCACGCGAGAAAGAGATGGACCGCGAGACGCTCGAAGCCAACTACGGGCCGATCGTCGGCTGGGTCGCCACGGAATGCGACGACAACGTAACCGGCTCGGACGAGTCGATCGAGTCGCTCCGCACCGCACTCACCGTCGCGGCCGATGGCATGAAGGAAGTGCGAAACGTCTTCCCCGCCAAGTGGTGGGAGATCAAGCAGTGGCTCGAAGGGATGGTCGAGCCGTACCTCGACTTCCCCACCTATCAGACGCGGTGCGGCGAGTTGGGCGAGAGCGACGGGGCGAAGCAGGAGCAGCTCGCCGAGTGGCTGCACGATCTGGGCGTGGCGCTGAACTACGCGCGCGACCCGCGACTGCACGACACGACCGTGCTGCGGCCCGATTGGCTGGCGAACGGCATCTATGCCCTGCTGCGAGCGAACGATCCGCGGCACGCGGAGCGGCTCGCGCCCGACGCGGTGCTCACGACCGAACGGCTCGGCCCGATCTACGCGGCGTCCGAGAAGCTGCAGATGCTCAAGGCCGCCGACTACCCCGCGGAGAAGTGGGAGTTTCTGCTGCGGCTGATGAACATGTTCCAACTGGCGTTTCCGCTCGACGACGCGGCGACGCGATTGCTCGTCCCCACGCTGCTGCCGGTCGAGCCGCCGGGCGGATCGGACGAGCCGCCGGACGCGGATCGCACGCGGCTGCGTTACGAATTCGAGGTGGTGCCCGGTCCGCTAATCCCGCGGTTCCTGGTGCGCAACTTTTCACTGATCGACGGCGAACGGCGCTGGCGTCGCGGTGCGATCCTGCGTTACGCCACCGCGCACGCACGCGTCTGGGCAACGCAAGACGAACGGTGGGTACACGTCACCGCCGACGGTCCGCAGAAAGAACGCGACGAGTTGCTCACGATGATCCGCGGAGAACTGGCGAGCCTCTTCACCGAATACAAAGACCTGCGCGTGGTCGAGCAGTGGGAGCACAAAGGCGATTGGGTGCCTCGCACGACGCTGGAGCGAATCGGCGTACTGCCGGTCGAGCAGCAAGCGAAGGAGGTGGAGCCGTGAGTCGCGGGGCGGTCGTGAAACGGGCGGCGGTCGAACCGGTGCGGCTCTTCGTGAGCTACTCTCACCTGAACCGGACGTGGTTCCAAATGCTGCGCCCGCTGCTTCGGTTCCGTCAGAACACGACCTTGGCCCACGTCTGGCACGATCAAGAATTGACGGCGGGCGTTCGGTGGGACAAAGACATCCGCCAGGAACTCGACGCGATGGACGTGTTCCTGTGTCTCGTGAGCCATCACTTCCATGACTCGGATTACATCATGGACGTGGAATTGAAACGTGCGAAGCAGCGTCGAGCGAAGGACGAGATCGAAGTCGTTCCGGTGCTGCTCGAGCCGATGAACCTCGAACACGACATTCCGTTCCTGCACGAACACAATCCACTCCCGGCATTCGGAAAGCCGTGGAACAGTTTTAACCCGCGTTCCAATGCATTCATGCTAATCCGCGACGGCGTCCGGGACGCCATCGAGCGAGTGCGAGCGCGTGCATAAGACTTTGTCCGCGGTAGGTGGCCGTGCCGGAGTCCGCGACGCCGAGGCCGTGGCTTCGAGGCGGCTCACTCGACAACTTGATGTCAGATTCCGAACGGCGCGGCGTCCGGTTCCCTTTCCAGGATCGCGTCCACGACCATCGCGGAGATCGACCCGATCGCGAGGCAGTTTGTCGTGACCGCCGGCGAGCAGCGCACGACGCCCGCAGTGTTCACGCCCGTCGTGCCCGTGATCGAAGCGATGGTCGCGCGGCCGTCGCTTGGGGCGGTCTTCGGTTTCTTGACGGTTCCGGTCAAAGTGCTGGTTCCAGCGACCGTGCCCATCAGCCGCACGGTCGGGTCGCCGGTGGACGGGAGCGACAGCTCGATGAGTCCGCCGCGCTTGAGTGCGAGTGCCACGACGTCGCCGGTTGGGTCAGTGAATGACAGCTTCGTGCCGAGGCCGAGCGAGCGGATGAAGTCGCCGCCGGGCGAGTTGTTCGCATCACCGTCGAGCGACGCGCCGCCGAGGTTCGTGACGCCGCCGGTGCCTTTCGCGGTGACGCGGAGGAATTGATTGAGTTTGAGCGGCTTGTCGGCCTGCGGGGTGAGCGTGACGGTGCGGAGCGCGTCGTCGTAGACGGCGGTCGCGATGCCGAGCATCACGTCGTCGACCGTGCCAGGGCGTTTGTCGCGACCCGTGGTGTGCAGCATGAAGCTCGCCGGGTTGTTTGCGGTCGCCGGCGCGAGGGCTTCGTCGAATGTGAGGACGATGTTGGCGATGTTCTTTCGCGCCGCGGTCGGGTTGATCCGCGCGTCGGTGACGAGTGGGCCGGGATCCATGAACGTGGTCATGGTTTGGGCGGTGCCGGGAGTCGGCTGAACGTGGCCGACGGCGTCGGTGGCGACCGAGAAGAATCCGTAGGTGTGGCCGAAGTCGCCGATGAAGTTGGCGGTCGTGGCGGCGGTGGCGGTTTGGAATGCGGTGAATGGGCCGCCGTTGTCGGAGACGAAGACGTCGAAGGTGGCGATGCCGGAACCGCCAGTGTCGTCCGTGCCGGTCCAGGAGACGGGAATCGTGCCGGTCTTCGAGAACGTGGTCGCGGCGAGCGGGTTCACGCTGCCGCTCGCCGGGTCGCCGGCGTCGATCGTGTTGAAGATGGGTGCGGTCGCGAGCGGGTCGCTGTCGAAGAAGATCGTGGCCGCGGCGTCAATGCGCGTGCCAGTGGTGAGGCCGGTTTTGGGGCGGACGCGGTAGTTGACTGACCCTTCGCCATTCGGCGCGGTCGCATTCGGCGGTAGGAATCCGGCGAACGGATTGGCTGGGAAGTCGCCGGTCATCGGGTCGATCGAGCGGAGGGTCCACGTGGCCAGGCCGGTATCCACGTCGATGCCCGCCGTGAAATCGACGAAGAGATCATCACCGCCGGTTTCTGGCGTGGCGGGCACGAGCACGCGGGTGCTGTACGAATTGCGGCCCGGCGGAACTTGAATCGTGAACGACCCGAAACTGAAGTCGCCGACCGCGAACGTCGTCCAGTCGAGGTCTGAGTCGAGCTGCTGCGTGACGACTACTTCCTGCGCCGGTGCGGTCGCGGTCGCCTTGTTCTCGAAGTTGATCGTGTACGGCAGCGTCTGCGTTTCAATCACGAAGTGTTCGTCGCCGGAGCCGGCTGGACCGACGATCTCGTTCGGATCGACCGGGAACACGTACAGGATGTTCCAGCAGATCGCGTTCACGATGTAGGTGACGCCACCGGCCCCGACGAACGCGACAAGCAATCCGACCGGTCCGCCGACGGCACCGACGAAGAACGCGAACACCGGTATGCCCGCGACGCTCGACGTAATGTTGCACGGGATGCTCACGCGCGCCCGTTCCGTCGCGCGGCGGTATTCGAATTCCCGAGCGTCGGGCAGGTCACCGCGACGCTGCACCTGGGGGCCAAAGGGGGTGCCGTTCGTTGGGGCGCTATCCCACCAGCCCAGCCACTCGCCGATGTTCGGATCGAGCGCGACCTGTGCTGCATTGCCGATCGGCCCGCCCGCGCGCTTGATGAATTTTCCCGCCCCGCGGATGAATCGGCCGCCGCTCGCCGCCTGGTTGGACAGTCCCGCTTCGCTGGCCGCCACTTCTTGCTGCACGAGTTTCGCTTGCGCGCGGGCCGCGGCGTCCTCAAATTGGTTCAGTTGCTGCCCGACGCGCTGGCCGCGATCGGCGAGTTCCTGGATTTTCTGGATCGTCGATTCGTACCTTTGAACCAGTGCATCGACCTGTTCCGCTGGAAAGTGACGCTTGGCGAACTCGATGTTCTCGGCCAGGTCGTCGAGACTCTGGGTCATCGCCTCCGCCGCGTCCGCGGCCTTTCGTAGGGCCGAATTGTAGGCGCCGTTCGCCTCGCCGCGCGAGATGGTCCCTTCGACGATCCCGCGATCAGCAATCCCTTCAAGCGCCGTCAGGGTGGCAGACACGGCGGTCAAAGTGTTCCACGGTTCGAGTCCTTTGGGATCGGCGTGGCTCAGCGGATCATTCTCCGCGAAGCGGTAAAGGTTCTGATCGTTTGACGCGAAGCCGGTCGGGTCGAGCGACGTGAATCGGCCGAGCGACGGGTCGTACCATCGGGCACGCATAAAGTGGAGACCGGCACTCGAGAGCACGCCGTTCAGGCCGCCGAACGTGAACGGGTTGTCGATCGCGCTGGACGCCGACAACATTTCGCCGAACGGCAGGTACGAGTAGCTGCCGGTAACAGCGCCCATGTCGTCCGTGATCCCGACGGTGTTGCCCAACGGGTCGAATTGGTAGTACGAGAGCGACCCGGTATCGCTCGAGTGCGCCGACAGGCCGAGGCCGCGGATGAAATGTTCGGCGCCGCCGCTGGCGGGAAACTGAGCCACGACGTTGCCGATGCCGAACGGGTCGATCAGGTAATCGGTGCGAACGCCGTTGCGCGTCGTGGCCACGAGCGAGCCGAGCGCGTCGTATTCGTAGTTGAATGCGTCAGCCGGCGTGACGATCGAGACAAGCTGCCCGCGATCGTCGTACATGTAGTTCGTGACGCCCGTCGCGTCGTTGCGTGAAGTCACGTTGCCGTCGGCGTCGTACGTGAAGGTCGCCGTACCTGCGGCAGTGTACTCGTTGAGATCGTTCGTCGCGTAGCTCGTCGTCGCACCGCTGTCGAACACGGAAATCCGGTTGCCGGCTTCGTCGTACGTGTAACGAATCTCGCGGCCGCCCGGCAGCAGCACGGACGTGAGTTGCCCGGTCAGGTCGTAGCCGTACGTACTCGTGCCGTCGAGAGTATCGAGTTGCGTGACGTTTCCGAGGTCGTCAAACGTGTAATCAAACCGCGAGTGGACGTTTCCGGTCGAGTCGCGGTTGACGAGGCTCGTGACCCGGCCGCTCGCGTCGTACGCGAACGTCGTGAACGAATCGTTGCCGAGGTCTTTGCGAATCAGCCGACCGTTTGCGTCGTAGGTGTACGCGGCGACTTCCGCGGCGCCGTTTGCCACGGTCGCGAGGCGGCCGAGCGCGTCGTAGGTGTAGTTCACCGTGAAGCCGTCTTGGTCGGTCATCGCGGTGCGCTGGCCGTTCGCGTTGTACGTCATCGTAAGGAATTTGCCCGACGGGTAAGTCAGCTTGGTCAATCGGTCGGCGGCGTCGTATTCGAACGAGGTCACTCCGGTCGGGCCGCTCGCGCTCGTCAGGTTGCGATGGCTATCGTACGTGAAATCCGTGTGGCTGCCGTCGTTGTAGTCTTCGCGGAGCACGAGGCCGTGCGGTTCGTACATGAAGGTCGTGGTCTGTGCGCGGCGATTCGTGGTGGAGACGAGCCGCCCCTGGGCGTCGTACGTGTACTCGATCCGCGTTCCGTCGGTGAACGCGATCGCGGTGCGATTGCCGTCCGTGTCGTACTCGAAGCCGGTAGTGATGCCGCGTCCGTCGCGCAGCGCGAGCAGGTCGGCGAACTCGGTGTTGAACGCAGTTCCCAGTTGCGCGCCGAGCGGGCTGGTCGCGCCGGTTGGGTTTCCGCGGGCGTCGTACGAGAACGTGGACTTGAGCCCGCCTGGCCCGATCGCCTGCGTCAGGTTGCCCACGGCATCGAAGCCGTAGCGAACGACTCGCCCCAACTCGTCCTGCCGCTGGCCGACCTGACCCAGCTCGTTCGACATCGTCGTCGTCGTGGCGCCGTCCGCGTCGGTGATCGTGACCGTGCCCGTCGTGTCGAAGGAATACGTGAGTTCGGCGGCGCCGCCGTCGCGCGTCTCGCGGATCAGTCGTCCGCGCGCGTCGTATTCGTAAAACACGCCGGAGCCGTTCGGGTAAATGATCGACGAAATGGCGTGCTCGCGCGCGCCCCCCTGGCCTGTGATAAACGTGAATTGCGTCGTGCCCGACGGCTCGATCATGCGCACGAGATGCTGGCCGGAGGCGTCGTATTCATAAGTCGTGACCCGCCCGACCGCGTCGGTGACCTGGCTGACGCGGCCGTTCGCGTTGAATTCATACGTGACCGTGTCGCCGCTCGGGTCCGTGAGGCTCATGAGTTGACTGCCGGAATACGTCGCGGAGATACGGCGGCCGGCGGTGTCTTCGGTGAACGACCACTGGCCGGCGGGCGTGAAGCCGATCAGCGTGCCGTCCGGTTCGCGCAGTCGCAGCGCGCCGCTCACGAGCGCCAGATCGGCCACGTCGCCGCCGACGCCGCGGAACGTCCCGTTCGGCTGCCGGTCGAAGAATCGCACGATGCCGCCGTACGAGATCGTCACGTTGCCGTCGGCTTCGGTGGTAGCAACGATCCGCGAGGGATCGGGGTGCCCGCGTCCGAGCGCACCGAGCTGGTATCGCGTGCTAATCGTGCCGAAGCCGTCCGCAAGTTGCAGAGCGTAGCTTTGGAGCCGGTCCACGTCGGAAGTGTAAACACCGAGCCGGCTCAGGTGCGTGGCGATGTTGTCCAAGTGCGTCGTGTACGAGGCGTAGGTCGGGCCGACGTCCGCGACGTAGTTTGCGAAAATCGCGTCCCACGCGTCGAGCGGCACGGACGGCGGCCGCATCGCGTCCTTCGACGCGTTCCAATCGATGACGTCGCTGCCGCCGGGGATCGCCAGATAATATTCGCCGCCGAAGCCGCCCGTCGGCGTGACCCTGACCTGAATCGTGCCGCGATAGCCGGGCGGCAGCACGCCCGCCGGACCGTCGCGGTTGATCGCCAGCATCGGCAGCAGGCCGTCGTGAAACGCGGTTTGTTCCGACAACCTCATGCGTGCGGTGGCCGTCTCGAGGATCAGGATCGGCGCGCCCAGGTTCGTCTCGCCGACGTTCGCGTATTCGATTGTCACCGTCCCCAGCCGGCCCGGCCGGATCGCGCCCGGCCGGCTGATAGACGTTGCAAGTCTTCCGAGCGGGCCGTTCGTGACCGTGAAGGCGTCCGGCGTCTCCACAACCTGCACGTCATGCTGGATGAGCGTGCTGTAGGAACCGACCGGCAACGATCGTAGGTCGAAGACCGCGTAGAGCGTGTTGTTGTCGCGCACGACGACTTGGCCGGCGGGTGTCGTCACGCCGGACCGTTTGAGGGCGACCGTCGTGTCCGGTGTGAACCCGGCCCCGGTCAGCGTCACCGTAACGAAGCCGCGATTGCTGCCGCGCGCGGGCGACACGTCGAACATTGCAAATTCGATATTTTGTGGCGTGATGTCGAACGGCTGGCCCGCGCCGGCCCCCTCGCGGCCGTGAACCAGCACGTAGTACGGGCCGGCCTGCGGGCTCGTCAGGTTGATTTGCCGCATGAGTTGCGTCGGATCGTTGGCGACGAAGTCGAACTCGGAGCGCGTCGGCATCTCGCGGTAGCGGACGAAGAACTCGGCCTGGTTCATCGCTGCGAAGATTGCCGTGAACAGCACGTCGCCGCCGGCCGGCACGTCGAGCCGGAAGTAGATGTCCTGACCGTTCGCGATCGCGCCAATCGTGGTCACGTCGAATGTCAGCGGCTGCGACGCGATCGGGACCGTACTGCTCGACGCAAGCGTGTTGTTCGTGCGGTCGGTGTCGGGAACCAGGCCGCGGCTGTCGGCGATGACGATGACGTGGTAGTCGCCGTCGATCACGGCGGGCAGCGGGGCCTGCAGCGATTCGTTGTAGGTGGACATGGCCGCTACCCCGCCGAGATGTTCCACGCGGCCGATCAACAGATCGTCTGGGCTGTACGTGATGTCGCGCGACAGGTAGAGCGAATCGAACCAGGTGCCGCCGAGGTCGTTGGCCGAGAGATTCTGCACCGTGTAGTTGATCGTCGCGTTCTCGCCGGGCCGGCCGCCGAGCGGGACCATGATCGTGTCCACGTCGAGGTCGTAGGTCGGGGCGTCGGACCGCACGGTAAGCGTGACGTTCGTTGCGTTCACCGCGGCGTCGAAAAACGGAAGTAGGCCGTTGATCTGTGAGAATCTTCCGACGTGGCTGACGAACGTCATGAGCTGATACATGTCGTTCGGCGTCGGGCCGAATCCACCGACGCGATTGATGTTCAGCGCCCCATTCAGCGTCGCAACGCCGCCCACATTGACACGCCCGAATTGGCCGGTACGTGGCCGGCCCGCGACCTCAATATTGAGCGTGTTCGCGTTGTCGGTGAATGTTCCGGTCACTGTCAGCACGCTGCCGGGTCCAACCGTGATCTGGCCGGAGTTCGTCAGGTTGCCGGCCCGCGTGAAATCTCGGCCGCCCGCCAGCGCGAAGCTGCCGTTGTTTGTGGCCAGCGTGTTCAACCTGGGAAAAACGGAGTTCGGCCCGTCGAGCGTGACACTTGCGTTATTCGTGGTCAAATTCGCCACTGCCGTCATGTCCAGCGTCGAGAATGCGCCGACGTTCCACGTGCCGGCGTTCAGCGTCGAGCCGGTCACTTGCTGCACGGGTCCCTGAATCGAAACCGTGCCGGTTAAGACTTCGAACGTGCCCGGATTATCCACCACCAAAGAGCGGGCCGGACAGCATCCGCCGGGGGCAAACCGGAACTCCGTGGTCCCAAGTCCATCGGATTTTCGGAATGTGCCGTTGTTCCGGAAAATGGCGATGCCGCCGCCATCCGCCGGTGTCACGAAGTCGGCGTCCGAGCGAACATCGTAGACTCCGTTGTTCACGAAGATCTGAGCCGCGCGGAGCAGGAAATCGCCCGCCCCCGAATGGATGAATGTGCCGTTGTTCGTGAAGTTCGCGCGTGTGAACAGGGCAGCGGCCGGGGCGAAATCGAATGTGTCCTCGATGGTGATGTCGCCGAGCAATTGGCCGCTCAGCATGTGGAACACGCCGGGCGGGAAATCGAGCGTCGCGGGATTGCCGCTCAAGAGCGCGAAAAACTCAATCGTGCCCGGTCCCGTACCGGTGAACGTCCCGGCCATGTTGTAGGTGTCGCAGAATGCCGGAGTTCGGCAGCCGAATTCGAGCACCGCGCCGGCCGACATGTTGAACGTGCCGCCGGTCGAATTGCCGCCGCGACTGAACTTCAGCCGGCCCGACTGCACTTCGATCAAGCCGGTCGCCGCGTTTTCAAGCTGCGCCGTGATCTCTAACGTGCCCACGCCGGCCGTCTTCCGAATCGTGCCCGCGTTGATGAACCGGCCCGAGTTGCCGAACTGATCGAGGCCGGAGAACGCCGAGTCGCCACGATGCTCGTACGTCGCGCCGGCGCGGTTGTCGAAAACCGAACCGCCGGTGCCGAAATCGCCGGGTCCGAGATTGACGATCGTGCCCTCGTTGATCAGGCCCGTGCTGCCGGTGCCCTTGCCGTTTGGCCCTTCGATCGTGATCGACCCGGCGTTAACCATCGTCGTGGCGCAGCCGCCGCTGCTTCCGCAGCCGCCGCTCGAAATGCCGCCGCCGGTCCAGAACAAGAGTCCGTCAGGAAAGTTCAGACTAGCGTGCGCGCCTGCCGCGAGGCCGAAATCGGACGAGGCAAAGTTGCCGCCACTCAGTTCGACGCGGCCCGCGCCCGTGCCAGTGAAGTCGCCCGTCATGGCCGCGCCGCTGGAAAGTTCGAGTACCGCGTTCATCGCCGCGTTCAACTCGCCACCCTGCCACAGCCCGCCCTCGTCGATCTTCAGCCTGCCGGACTGCACGTCCACGACGCCGCCCGTCAGATTGAAGTTGAAGGTGTCCGGCGAGCCGTCGAACAGTGACGTGCCTGCTCCGGACGATTTGCGCAACGTGCCGCGCAGCCGAAATTCCGGTGTGCCGCCGCCGCCGAGCGCCGAGCGGCCGATGCCGCCGTCCGCCTCGAAGTCGTACACGCCGCCGGCCGGCACGTCGAGTACCGAGCTGGTGTTGAGCAGCACGCGGCCGGTGCCGCTGTGCCGGATCGTATCGTTGTTGACGAGCAAGCCGAACAGTGTCTTGTCGCTCGCGCTCGTCACTCCGATCGTGCCATTGTTAGTCAGGCCCGCACCCGCGCCGCTGATCGAGCCGCTGACCCAATCGAACAGCCCGTCGGGGAAATCGAACGTCGCCCCCGCGCCGCTCGTTGACAGCCCGCCGGTGAGTTGCACCTTGCCCATGCCCGATCCGGTGTACATGCCGGCGAACGACGCACCGCCATTCGGAGCGAGTTCGAGCACCGCGCCGCCCGCGGCGTTGAACGTGCCGCCCGTGCTGACGCCGGGGGTGTCGAAAAGTTGCAGCGTTCCCATCTGCGCGTCGAGCGTGCCACCGGTGCTGTTGAAGCTCAGTGAGACGTTGCTAGGGTTCGGAGTTGGCTCGCCGATGATGCTCACATCGCTGCCGCCGGTTTTGCGAATCGTCCCCGTGTTGGCCACAACCGAGCAGCAGTTGCCGCTGAACAGGTCTGCATCGCTCTGAAAGTCGTAGACGCCGGTCGCGTTGTTGGTGAACGTGCCGGTCACGACCAGATTGCCCGTTCCCATGTGGTTTATCGTGCCGTCGTTATTGAATGCCGCGCCGCTGATGCCCTTGTCGTTGGCGCCGGCGAGCGTGATCGTGCCCATGTTCGTGAACGGGTGATTCGGATGCGTGTTCGCGATGCTGCCGCCGGTCCACTGGAATAGTCCGGCCGGAAAGTCGAACGTGGCGCCCGGCCCGGTGTTACTCGTCACGTTGAAAGTGCCGCCGGAAAGCTGCACGGTGCCGCCGCCCGAGCCGGCATAGGTGCCGGCGAAACTGGCGCCATTGTTGGGCACCAGGTCCAAGACCGCGCCAGTCGCCGCGTTGAACGTGCCGCCGCCAGTATTGTCGCCGCGCGTATTGAAGAGCTGCAGCGTGCCCATCTGCGCGTCGAGCGTGCCACCGGTGTTGTTGAAGTTTAGTGAGACGTTGCTAGGGTTCGGAGTTGGCTCGCCGATGATGCTCACATCGCTGCCGCCGGTTTTGCGAATCGTCCCGAGGTTGGTCAACGTAGAACAGCAACTGCCGCTGAACATGTCTGCATCGCTCTGGAAATCGTACACGCCGGTCGCGCTGTTCGTCAGCGTGCCGGTCACGATGAGGTTGCCCGTGCCGGTGTGGATCAGCGTGCCGTTGTTGACCAGCGTGTTCGCAGCGCCCTTGTCGTTCGCGCCGGCGAGCGTGATCGTGCCCGCGTTCGTCACGGGTCGCGACGTCGAGCCGCCGAACGAGCCGCCGGTCCATTGAAACAACCCGGTGGGAAAGTCGAGTGTTGCGCCGCCGGGATCGGCCGTGTCGAAGAACCCGCCCGACAACTCGACCTGCCCCGCGCCGGTGCCGGAATACGTGCCGCGAAAACTGTTGGACCCGCTCGGGTGCGCCACGATTTCGAGCACAGCACCCATCGACGCATTCCACGTCGCGACCGTGCTGTCGCCGCGCAGCCCGTCGAGCTTGATCCGGCCCGACTGCGCGTCGATCGTGCCGCCCGTTTGATTCAGGATGAGGTTCGAACTGACGGACGGCCCGATGCGCGACTCGCCGGCGCCGGCCGTCTTCTTGATCGTTCCCGAATTGTTGATCGTGTTCGTTCCCGCGATCCCGCCGTCGCCCTGGAAGTCGTACACTCCGTTCGCTTGATTGATGAGCGTGCCGGTGACGACCAAGTTGCCCGCGCCGGTGTGGTTGATCATCGCGCTGTTGGTAAGCGTGCCCGCCAGCCCAACATCCGCCGCCGCCGAGATCGTGACTGTGCCCGAGTTCGCCAGGCCGTTTCCGAAGATCGTGCCAGCCTGCCACGAGATGTTGCCGGTCGCCGTGACTGTCACCGCGCCGTTGGCGGTCAAGTTCCCACCGCTCAAGGTCAGCGTCGAGGCATCGATCTGCGAGGCCGCGTTCACCGTCAGCGTCCGAGCCGACACGACGAGCGACTCGCGACTCGTGAGCATATTCACCGAGTAGTCCTGTCCCACGTCGCGAATCGTGATCGTCGGGTTCGCCGCCCCGCGGTCGATCGTCACATCATCGCCGCCGCCCGGCACCTGCTGCGGACTCCATTTCGTCGCATCGTCCCAGAAACCGTCGTTGTCCGTGTTCCAGGCAATCGCGGCGAGAAGCATCCGATCTTCTAACAGCTCGACGCCGGGCCGTGCTCGGCCGGAATTCGCGGATGCCCGTCGATTCGCGTGGGGCGAACGGGCGTTTTTCGCTCTCATGTCACGTGCTCCGATTCAAGGGCGGTTCGAGAAGACTCTGCTATCCTTGAATACCCAGCGTACCAACGGACTTTGCGCGTTGAAAGCACGCATCAGTCACGATTTCTGTACAGCCGGGAGGTGCCCGTCACGATCCGGTAATTCGTCAGTCTTGACCAGGACCGACTCGCCCCCGTTTCGTGCTGTTTCGTGCACGCCACCCGCGATGCACACGGCCGCGCATTGCAATTCGCAACTTGAACGCGGCGGCATCAGCGTCACCTTCGGACAGGAGGTAGGCCAAGAGGTCTAGAATCTGGTCCTTCTCCAACACGTTGAGGATCTCGGCGGGCATGTTCGAGACCGACGACTTACGGCGCTCGACGATGTCGGACTTGGCGAGCCGCACGACGTCGTCGTTGCCCTGGCCGGTGCGGATCACCAGTTCGCGGTCGTCTTCGCGTTCGATGCGGCCCGTGAGGAGCTTGCCGCTGTCGGTCGCGAAAATGAAGGAAGCATACTCGTCGGCGACGACCTTGGACGGTTCGAGAATCGATTCGAGGATGTCGCGCTTGCTCAGGCGCCGACTGATTCCGGTGAGGTCCGTGCCCACGGTGCCGCCATCGCCGGCGAAGCGATGGCATTGGGCACACCCCACCTTTTCGAAGACCGACTTGCCGGAGGCAAACGAACGGCCACGATCAAGCTGGTCGAGATCCCCGGCGAGGTCATCCATCGTCCATGCGCGAACGAAGACGCTGTCCGGTTTCATTCGACGAATCCAATCGCGCAGCAACTCCACGGCGCGCTGGTCCACTTGCGACGTGACGAGCGGCGGCATCTGGCCCCGGCCGCGGCGCGATACGCGATCGAGCAGGATCGAACGGGACGGGTCGCCCGGCGCGACGAGCATCGCGTTCGCCACGCCGAACGTGTCGTGCTGAGGGCGAGAACTGACGAGTTTCATTTCGTTGGGCGGTTGCGTGAATTCAAGCTCCATCGCGGCGTTGCCGCCGCCGGCCGCGACGTGACACACCGAGCAGTTGGTGTGCAGATAGGAGCGAGCCCGTTTGTCCAGGTCTTGGCTTGCGTCGTACGGGTTGACGAGCGGTCCGGGCAAATACTGCGGCTTCTCCGTCTCTTTCGGAGGTTTGTCAGGCCATTCGGCGAGCGCTTCGAGCCGATGAAGTGCGGCCAATTGGTTCTCACGTTCGCCACCGTAATCGTGCTCGCGATTCATTTGCAGTTCGGTCGGCCCCAGCACGAAGTTGGCCGCGCGCGAGTGGCAGGCCAAGCACTCCGCGCGGCTCGGTATGTGCCACGTTTGACTACGCACGCCGTCCGCGGCGGAATCGTCGCGGATCACGAGTTCGACTTTCTCGCCGGTCTTGCCGACCAACTCGGCGTCCGTTTGCGCGTCGTTCCAGCGATAAGAGTAGCCGGCCCACTCGCCCTGCTGCTTCAGCAGCACGCGCGTCTCGATACGGCGGCGCGAGTCAGCGTTGCCAGGGTCCGTTTCCAGCGACAATGTCTGCACGAGTGCCGCGCCGTCGGGGAACTCCCAGCCGCGCGATCGGCGGTACTTCGCTTTGGATTCGCCCGGCAGCGCGATGAAACGCTCCGCGGTCGCGCCGTCCGCCCAGCCGGGTGAATTGATCGAGTACGGGATCAGGCCAGGCTCGACGCGATGTTCGTTCACCGAGGCGAAAAGCCCGGTGTCACTCAGCCGCGTCGGGAATTTCGTCGGGCTCGATTCCGTCGGCCGCGGGACCAGCCGGTAGATGCCGCTGCCGATATCGACAACGAGCAACTCGCCTCGCTGATCCACCCGGAACGCGGCGATCTGCAGCGACGTGTCGGCCAATTCCTGATGCCACACCAGCCGCCCGTCGCGATGCCGCGCGCCCCAAATCTTGCCGGTCGAGTAGTCACCGTAGATGTACGCGCCGTTCAGTTCCGGCAGCCTGTCGCCGTAGTACACCACGCCGCCGGTCAGCGAACGAAACTCCGAGTGATGATGTTCGATCGTCGGCGGCACGATCGGCGTCGGGCCGCGCTTGCGATTGGGATAGAACGGGTGGTTCCCTTCGTAGACGCTCCAGCCGAAGTTGTCGCCGCGGCGCACGAGATAGGCCGTCTCCCAGAGGTCCTGCCCGTTGTTGCCGACCCACACGTCGCCGGTCTTCGGATCGACCGACATCCGCCACGGGTTACGAAAGCCGTACGCCCAAATCTCCGGCCGCGCGCCGGAGTTGCCGACAAACGGATTGTCCGGCGGCACGGCGTACGGCTCGCCATCGGGCGGATGATCCACGTCGATGCGGATCAGCGTCGCGAGTAGATTGCTCACGTCCTGGCCGCTGTTCCACGTGTCGGAGTCGCTCGTGCCGTCGCCGGCGGCGATGTACAGCATTGCGTCATTGCCGAATGCGAGGTCGCCGCCGTCGTGGCCCATCGAGCGCCATTCGACGATGACTTTCTCCGATGACGCATCGAGCGTGAACGGCTCCTCGCGCGAAACCGAGAAACGCAGGATGCGATTCATTCGCTCCTTTGCACTCGTCGGGCCATTCGTGAAGAGGAACACGAAACCGTTGGCTTCGAATTTCGGATGGAAAGTCAGGCCGTAGATCAGGCGGTCGTCAAGTTCAAGCAGCGATTCCGTTCGGTCGGTGTCTGGGTCGTCTAAAACTCGGAGAATCCGTGACGGTCCGAGTTTGTCCCCGCCTTGAAGCACGACCCAGAGGTTTCCGGTCCCCGGCTCGGGCGCCAGATACAGCGGCGATTTCCATTCGACCTTCGCGAACGTCTTCTCGACCGTGAAAGGACGTGGCGGCTCCGGCGATCCGACAAGCCGGCTGTTGATCCAGCGGACTCGTGCGTCGCGCGATTCTATGACCGCTGGAGCCGTTGAGAAGCGGCAGGCGATCAGCAGGATCGCAAGTCCAAAAAACGCGAGACGAACGTACCGCCCATTGAGAGGAGTTGGGTGTTTGGTCACGGAGAATCCTAGTTCGCGGCTGCGTTCAGATCAACCTCGGCCAGTCGCCAGTCAGCATGACCGCAAGGGCGGTTGGCTGCAATGCGCCCAGTCAAGCAGTCATCGCAAAAACTTTTCGAGGCCCATTCTTGCTTATGACTTGCGTACGGTTGCCGGTCGCAAATTAAGACACTTGCCCTTGATCCGCCGAGCGATTTCGGCGACGCTGTGTGTCGTACTTGACCTGCCGCCTGGGTGCGGTTGATCGCACTGGCACTCCGCGAGCCGTTCACGCGCAAGTCTGCTTCACTTCACCGTGGCGCCGCTTCCGCAAGAAATCAGTTTCGTTGGACCAATGTTTCGGTGGACCGCGATCACGTCGTCCACGGCATTGGCAACGTTCCGAGTTGTTGCATTGGTTCGTAACGAGCCAGTCGAAAGAGAGAGTTCATGAAATTCGAAGAGTTGCGGCTCGCCGAGCCGATCCTTCGCGCGGTGGTCGCCGAAGGATATTTGCTGCCCACGCCGATTCAGATCAAAGCCATCCCGCACGTCATCGAGGGCCGCGACCTGCTCGGCTGTGCCCAGACCGGGACCGGCAAGACCGCCGCGTTCGCGCTACCCATCTTGCACCGGCTCAGCCAGTCGAACGGAAACGGCGACGCGGCGCACGGATCGCGACACGAGACGCGGCACCACGCGGCACCGGCCGGGAAACAGCGGCAGAGACGGCCCGTTCGCTGTCTCGTGCTGTCGCCGACGCGGGAACTTGCGCTGCAGATCGCCGAGAGTTTTCGCGCGTATGGCCGATTCACCGGCCTGCGGCACACCGTGGTGTACGGCGGCGTGAATCAAAACCCACAGACTCTGGCGCTGCGCGACGGCGTGGATATCCTGGTGGCGACGCCTGGCCGGCTGCTCGACCTGATGAATCAGGGATTCATCGACCTCAGAGCCGTCGAAGTGTTCGTGCTCGACGAGGCCGATCGGATGCTCGACATGGGCTTCATTCCCGACATCCGCCGCGTGGTCGCGAAGTTGCCGGCCAAGCGGCAGACGCTGTTCTTCTCCGCCACGATGCCGCCCGACATCCGCAAACTGGCCGACACGATCCTGAGCCATCCGGTGAGCGTTCAGGTTGCCCCGGCTTCGGCGCCGGCCGACAACGTCGAGCATTCGGTCTATTTTGTCGAGAAGCCGAACAAGCCGACGCTCTTGACCCACTTGCTGAGCAGCACGCCGGTCAGTCGCGCGCTCATTTTCACGCGCACGAAGCACGGCGCCGACCGGGTCGCGAAGCACTTGCACCGAGCGGGCATCCGCGCCGAGGCGATCCACGGCGAGAAGAGCCAGACCGCGCGGCAACGAGCGCTCGAAAACTTTCGGTCGAACAGGACTTCGGTGCTGGTGGCGACCGACATCGCGGCGCGCGGCTTGGACATCGACGAGATTTCGCACGTCATCAACTACGATCTGCCGAACGTGCCGGAGACCTACGTGCACCGCATCGGCCGCACCGCCCGTGCCGGCGCGTCGGGCATCGCCGTGTCGTTCTGCGACCACGACGAACGGCCGCACCTGAAGGCGATCGAGCGGCTGATTCGGCGATCGATCACCGTACAACGGGCCGATGCCGCGGTCTCGAACGGCTCACTGGCCGCAGCGAATCGCCACGCGGCATCCGGCCCGCCGCGCCATTCGAAACCGGCCGCCGTCGCTACCCAAGCCCGCCCCGCCGACAAGCCGGTGGTGTTCCGCGGCCGAGATGGTCACGACCCAGCGCAAGCGGGCGGTCGTCAACGGTTCTGGGGCCGACGACGGCGCGGATCAAGCCAAGCCCATCGAACGCGGTGACGGCCGCAACGCGTCGAGTGCGCTCGCCGGCGCTGTGCGATTCGTGCATGCCGAACTTTTTTCGGCTACACTCTTCGCCATGCAACCGACCTTCCTGCTGTTGTCCGCGTGTCTCCTGAACACGCCCGCCCCGGCCTCGCTGGTCGAGCCGCCCAAGCTCGCCACGACCGGCCGCTTCGATTTGGCGGCCGACGCGACAGCCGGCTCGATCGTTGACGGCGAGTTGACCGCCGGCAGCGGAAGCGTGAGCCGGATGAACTGGATTCCCGATGCGGATCGGGCGCGTTCGTACACGGTGAATTTCGCCGCTTCGCACGTGGCGTGGCACGAGGTCGCCGTGCGGTTCACGCCGAAATCAAGCGGCACGGTGACACTGACGCTGATGGGACCGTGGGAGGAGGCGTCGAAGGGAGTGATTTATCGGCAGGAAGTGCTGTGGGACGGGATCGCCGTCGAGGGAGCGGCACTAGCGGACGGCGGATTCGAGTCCGGCACCGAGTCGAGTCCGGCAGGCTGGAAATCGAACGGCAGTCGCGCGGAATCGGCGAGTTCGTCATTGGCCGCGTTCGAGGGCAAGCGGTTCGCGCGGACGTGGCACAATCAGACTCTGTCAGCGTCGCTCGAAGTCACAGCCGGCAAGCCAGTCACGATTCGGCTGCAAGCCCGCGCCGCGGTGCCCGCCGATTTCAAGGAAATGCGACGCATCGCCGACCGCAACACGCCGGCCCACGCGGCCGCGAAACGATTCATGCGCGGCACGAACCTCGGCAATTACCTCGAAGCGCCGCCGGGGCAAAACTGGGGAGCCAGCTACTCGGCCGCGGACTTCGAGCACATCAAGGCCGAGGGCTTCGATCACGTGCGGCTGCCGATCGCGTGGAATCACCACACCGGACCGGGGCCGGAGTTTCGGATCAAGGACGAGTTCTACGCCAAGGCCGACTTCCTGGTAAACGAAGCGACGAAACGCGGGCTGGCCGCGATCGTGAACATGCATCATTTCAATGCGTTCACGTCCGACCCGGCCGGTCAGCGCGACAAGTTTATCGCCATCTGGCGGCAACTCGCGGCGCACTACGCGGCCGCGCCGCCGAGCGTCGCATTCGAGCTGCTCAACGAACCGAAAGACGCGGCGACCACCGTCGTGCTGAACCCGATCTTCGCCGACGCGATTCGCGAAATACGCAAGACAAACCTGACGCGGACTATTTTCGTCGGACCGGGAGAGTGGAACCAAGTGAGCGAGCTTGCTCACCTGCGCCTGCCCGACGACGCGAACCTAATCGTCACCGTACACTGCTACGATCCGTTTAACTTCACGCACCAGGGCGCGACCTGGGTCGGCCCGGAATTGCGAGCGGTGAAAGGAATCAAGTTCCCTGGTCCGCCAGCGACGCCGTTCGTGCCCGCCACGTCCGCGAAGCTGAGCCGCGACCTGCTCGACTGGATCGATCGCTACAACACGTTGCCGGCCAAATCGAATCCGTCCAGCCCGCTTGCGTTCCGGGGCGTTGTCGAGCAGGCCAAAGAGTGGTCACACTATTACGGCCGTCCTGTGCATTTGGGCGAGTTCGGTTGCATCGTCGAGGCCGATCCGGAATCGCGTGCTCGCTTCTACGGAGAATTTCGCCGAGTGCTCGACGAGGCCGGCATCGGTTGGGCCATGTGGGATTGGAAGGCCGGATTCCGCTACTGGGACGACAAGACTGGCGAACCAGCGCCAGGCCTGCGCGAGGCAATGTTCCCTCTGAGACGCAAGTGACGGCGAGCGGCTCGGCACGTCGCTCGAACAGCAATCTGCTCCTTGCCAGTCCGCGTCGCGACTGCTGTAATGCTCAGCCGACAGACTAGCCGATTCGGCGACGAGTTTGTTCCGAATTCCTGCCTGACCTCATCGGAGTAGCACCATGATTGGCAATCTGAGCAAGTTGATTCTCAAGTCATTCGCTGCTGCCGTGCTCGGCCTGCTCGCGACGGCCGCACGTGCGGACGACGCCGACTTTAAGCCGCTCTTCAACGGCCGCGACCTCGCCGGCTGGGACGGCAATCCGAACTTTTGGTCCGTGAAGGACGGCGCGATCACCGGACAGACCACGGCGGAGAACCCGACGCAAGGAAACACGTTTCTGATTTGGCGCGACGGCTCGCTCGATGACTTCGAGTTGCGGCTGTCGTTTCGCATCGTCGGCGGCAACTCGGGCATTCAGTATCGCAGCAAGGTGATCGACGCGAAGAATTGGGTCGTGGGCGGCTACCAAGCCGACTTCGAGGCCGGCACGACGTACAGCGGAATTCTCTACGAAGAGCGTGGCCGCGGCATCCTCGCTCAGCGCGGACAAAGAACGGTCGTTCGCGCCGACGCGGCCGACAAGAACAAGCACAAAGTCGAAGTCGCCGGATCGGTCGGCAAGTCCGACGAGATTCAGGCGGCGATCAAGAAAGAGGACTGGAACGAGTACACGATCATCGCGTCGGGCAATCACCTGACGCACAAGATCAACGGGCTGACGACGGTGGACGTGGTGGACGAGCACGCGGAGAAGCGAGCGGCGTCGGGCATCCTCGCGCTGCAGCTTCACGCCGGCCCGCCGATGACCGTGCAATTCAAAAGCATTCGCCTGAAACGAACGAAGCTCGCCGCGGCGAAGAAGATCGTCATGATCGCGGGCACGCCGAGTCACGGGCCGGGCGACCATGAATTTAACGCCGGCACCGTGCTGCTGAAGAAATGTCTCGACAACGTGCCCGGCGTCGTCGCCGCGGCGTACTTGAATGGCTGGCCGAAAGACCCGACGGCGTTTGACAACGCCGACTCGATTTTCATTTACTGCGACGGCGGCGGTGGGCACCCGGCGATTCAGGGCGATCGCCCGAAACAGCTCGACGCCCTCATGAAAAAGGGCGTCGGTCTCGCGTGTGCCCACTACGCGGTCGAAGTGCCGAAGGAACGCGGCGGGCCGGAGTTGCTCGACTGGATCGGCGGCTACTTTGAGATGAACTGGTCAGTGAATCCGCACTGGACCGCGAAGTTCGACAAACTGCCGGATCACGCGATCACGCGCGGCGTGAAACCGTTCGAGATCAACGACGAGTGGTATTATCACATGCGGTTTCGCGAGAACCTGAAGGGTGTGACGCCGCTGCTGACCGCGTTGCCGTCGGCCGACACGCTGAGCCGGCCGGACGGGTCGCACAGCGGCAACCCGGCCGTGCGCGAGGCGGTGAAACGCGGCGAGCCGCAACACGTGGCGTGGGCCGCGGAGCGGCCGGACGGCGGCCGCGGTTTCGGTTTCACCGGCGGACACAAGCACACAAATTGGGGCAACGACAACTTCCGCAAACTCGTCTTGAACGCGCTGCTCTGGACCGCCAAGGCCGAAGTGCCGCCCGGCGGAGTCGCGTCCGCCGTCCAGCCCGACGAGCTGAAAGAGAATCTGGACCCGAAGCGGAAGTGAGCAATCGACTCGTGGTCAGCAAGCCATCACCGCCTTGCGCGGCTGCCACGCGGAATTCGCACACGTGACGTTGATCGCGTGCGCGATCGTCACACCGTGCTCGACCGAAAAAGTCACGCGTACGCGGTCCTGCGGGTGCAAGTGGCGCATGCGAACGGACTCGCCGCTCAACTCGATCCTGCAATCGAGCGGCACGTAAAAGTTGACGGTCGTGTCGTTGACGAGCACGGGCATTTCGCGGCCGACGGGGTCCACTTGCAGGACGCGCCCTTCGACCTCGTCGATCGAGTCGCCCGTCGCGCGATGACGCGCCACGCGCTCCGCCATGACGTGGGACGTGATCACGGAACAGAGCAAACGCCGAAAACGGTTACGCATTTTCCACTCCTTTGGGCCGTTTCCGGCCTGAACAGGGTTCGCTTCACGATTCCGCCGGCTCGCTCGGCGCGGGTCTCCGACCACAGCGCCATGTCGGCTCTCGCAATGAAAAGCAGCCGGCGTGCCAGAACTACCGCGTCGCCTGCACGACGGCGTAAGTCGTTTCCTGCCCGACGCAATCTGATTTCGCTCACTCACCACTTGCCGCAGCAACCTGGAAAGAGTTACAAAAACCGCGAATCGCGATTCACCCGACGAGCTTGGCCCGGTAATCTGCGGAAAGTTTGCCGCGGAACCTGACGGGCGACATTACATCGCGATTCTGCCGCAGGCCGCGATCACGCTCGGAGGAGCCAGCAATGTCCGACGCCGTTGCAATCGTTTTTGAGTGTCTGCCGTTTCGGCTCGTCGGTCACGCGGGCATGCCGCTCGATGCGTCCGACGAGCAGATGGCCCTGTGGCGGCGATTCCGCGCGGCGATGGCGAAACACGGCACGGCGAACACCTATTTTCTGTACAACGCCGATTGCCTGTTTCGGCTGGCGAACGGCGAGGGGGGCTTCGCGCGGTTCGTCTTCGAGGCCACCGTGAAAACCGACGAGCCCGACGCGCGGCCGATCGACATCGACTTGGCGTGCCGGCTGGCCGAGAGCGATTTCGGCAGCTTGATTACGCCGGACGTAAGCGATTTCTTCCGCGAGGCGATGCGCCGTGCGGTGCTCGCCGAGTTTCAACTCTTCATCGACGCCGGCAATCTGAAACGGGCACTCGCGCAACGCGAACACATGCTCCAAGAATGGGACCGCAATCGCGGCTACGTTGGAATGGACATCTGACGAATTCGATTGCAGCGGTGTTCAGCGCGCCGCCGACTTCCACCCCGGCCCGCCGCCGACGACGCGGTTAGTGCCGGCGAGCGGGACGCCGGCGATCATCGATGCTTCGGCCGTCAGCGCGCGGAGGTCTTCGGGTTCGAGGTCGTGGATGTCGGACTTGCCGCAGGCGCGGGCGAGAATTTGGATTTCGGCCACCGTGGCGTGGAACCAGTTCGCCACGCGGCTCGCGGCCTCGTCGATTGGCAGGCGTTTTGTTAGTTCGGGGTCTTGCGTGGTAATGCCGACCGGGCAGCGGCCAGTGTGGCAGTGGTGGCAGGCGCCAGGTTCGGTGCCGAGCTCGTGGTAGTCTTCGACGTGGATCGGCTTGTTGCAATTGAGCGCGATGAGCGCGGCGGTGCCGACGTAGATCGCGTCGGCGCCGAGTGCGAGTGCTTTCGCGGCGTCGGAGCCGTGGCGGACGCCGCCGGCAATGATAAGTTGCACTTCGCCGTACGCCTTCACGTCTTCGAGTGCCGCGCGGGCCTCGCAGACGGCGGCGAGCGTTGGAATGCCCGTGTGCTCTTGCAACAATTCGGGCGACGCGCCGGTGCCGCCCTCCATGCCGTCGATCACCACAACGTCTGCGCCGGCCTTCACCGCAAGCTTCACGTCGTCGAACACGCGAGCCGCGCCGAGCTTGACGAAGATCGGCACCTGCCAGTCCGTCGCCTCGCGCAACTCTTCGATCTTGATGATCATGTCGTCCGGGCCGAGCATGTCCGGATGCCGGCAGGGGCTTCGCTGATCGACGCCCGGCGGCAGGTCGCGGATGCGGGCGATTTCGTCGGAGACCTTCGACCCGAGTAGCAGACCGCCGGTGCCCGGCTTAGCGCCCTGGCCGATCGTCAACTCGATCGCGTCGGCCTGTTTCAGATGATGTACGTTGATGCCGTAGCGGCTGGGCAACACTTCGTAGATGAGCACGCGCGAGTTCTCGCGCTCGGCGGGCAGCATGCCGCCGTCGCCGGTCGTCGTCGAAGTGCCGGCCGCGGTCGCCCCGCGCGCCAGCGCGACCTTCGCGTTGTACGACAACGCCCCGTAGCTCATGCCCGTCACCATCACCGGGATTTCCAATTCGATCGGCTTCTTGGCGTGTCGCGTCCCGAGCACGGTCTTCGTCGAACACTTCTCGCGGTAGCCTTCAAGCGGAATTCGCGTCAGCCCGCACGGCACGAACACCAAGTCATCGAACGTTGCCCACGTTCGCGGGCGCAACGTGCCGAAGCCGCGTATGCGGTAGCGGCCGAGTTCCGCCTTGATCTGGATGTCCTCGATGATCGCGGGCGTAAATGTGCCGCTGGGTTGCGAACTGGACATGGGCATTCGCTTAGAGAGTGGCCGGTGGTGGTGTGGCTGTAGAGGCTGTCAGTCTCGGTCCGATGATGGCCTCGGTCCCCTCGAAGAATACGGGCAATGCGGCGAGCACCGTGCCCCTACCCTCTTCGACGACCTGAATGTTCAGCGATTCAATCGCATCCGCGACACTTTCCCAAAGCGGAATCACCTGCTCGTGCCGGAGTTTGGCCTCTCGCTCGAAAAGCTCACGATAGTTTTCGAACGACTTCGATGGAGAAAATGTGCCGATTGCCCACTCGTCTTCGAAGCGCGCAGTGCGAACGTGTCCGAGGGTGCAACCATCGGGCAGCCGAAGACAATACGTCTTGTCGATCAAAACTCGGCTCATCGCTACAACCCAAAATGTTATTTATGCTGGGGAAACCGTCGCGTCGGATTCATTATAACATCGAAGCCCACTTTGCGAACTTCGCCAACCGTCGTGCTGGCGACAACCGTCATTCCCCTTGGCGCCACGCGAGGAAACTGCCTGCGCATTTCCTCACCGGCATCCGCCGGACTTATGCTTCGAAGCACCGAGATCCCCGGTGGCATCAGCGCTGCCTCATCGGATTTCAGAGACAAGTTTTCGATGTTCGCGCCCCCGATCCGGTGGATTTGCACTTGGTCGTTCACGTGAAGTGATTCGCACGATTGGGTGATTCCATCAGTCATAAATTCCTCCGTGCATCTAAGATACCGCCGGAACTGTTTCGCCCCAGCGCCAGGCGAATAACCGCGATAAGGATCGAAGCGTAGCAGAAGCAGGCGATATCGCCAACGTGGGAACTGGTTTCGAGCGACGCGACAGTCTTGATCACAGCGCCACCTTCCACGTTTCGAGTTCGCTCTTGTCGAAGTTCCACAGCTTGCGGCCGGAGACGATTTTCTTGAACGACGCGGGCGGGCGGAGGCTGTAGCGGTGCAATTGCTCGGCAAGGAGCGCTTCGTCGGCGGGCGTCGGCTGTTCGATGACGGCGTCGTTGCCGAGGTCCGCGATCTGCCCGCCGACGAAGACGGTGCCGGCGTACATCGAATCGGCAAGCGCCTCGCCGGCGTCACCGCAAATGACGATCGTGCCTTTCTGCATCATGAAGCCGGCCATGTAGCCGACGCTGCCCTGGATCAGGAGCGAGCCGCCTTTCATCGAGACGCCGGCCCGCGCGGCTGCGTTGCCGCGCACGACGACCGTGCCGCCGCGAATCGACGCGGCCACGCCGCTGCCCGCGTCGCCATCGATGATTACCGTGCCGTTCATCATCGATTCGGCCGTGCCCCAGCCGGCTGAACCGCGAATCTCAATCGTCGGCCCGTCGCTCATGCCGCCGCAGTAATAGCCGACGCTGCCCTCGAACGTGATGCGAACCGGCTCGAGCAACGCGACGCCGAGATTGTGCCGGGCGTTCGAGCCGACGACGCGAATTTCGCGCTGACCCGCGGCAATCGCGCCGCGCAGCAGGAGATTGATTTCGCGAGTAGTCTTGCCGGAGCAGTCGATCGAAAAAGTCACGGGAACTTCCTCGGGTCAGTTGTGGCGAGTTCCGGTAATTTCAAAACTCACGCGGCCGGAACCTCCGCGCGGCGAGCGCGCTGGATCACGCGGTGGCGAGAACCGCGGACGGCGACGCGACGGACCAGACGCGCAACGTACCCGGCGCAGGCTCCCGGGCGTCGAAATCAGCTCCAATCGCGTTGCGCAGCGCGATCTCCTCGGTCGCCACCGCGACGAAGTCATCTGTCTCGGCGATCACGAGCGGCTTGAAACCGAATCGGTCACGCACGTAGGCCAGCATGTTCTCGCTGGCGGCGAGATAGCTGAATGAGCCGTCGAAGTCGTCGAGCGACGAACGCAAGGCGTCGGTTAGCGGCAGGCCGGCGGCCATGCGGTCGCGTAAATAGATGCCGATCACCTCCGAGTCGTTCTCCGTGTAAAATCGGTAACCCTGCTGCTCGTAGCGGCGCCGCAGCTTGTGGTAGTTCGTGATGTGCCCATTGTGCACGGTCGCCAGATCGGGCACGCCGTGCGCCCAAAACGGTTGCGAGTGGCTCAGGTCCACTTTGCTCTCGGTCGAAAGCCGCGTGTGGCCGAGTCCGTGGGAGCCGTTCATCCGCGCGATGCCGTACGTGGCGTCGAGCGCGTCGGGCGAGCCGACCTGTTTCAGGATTTCCAGCCGGCGGCCGAGGCTGATAACTTCGATGCCCGGCGCGGCCGATTCGACGATCCGCTCAATCTCGCTCGCGTCCCCGTTCGCTTGAACCACGAGCCGCAAATACGGCCCGGTGACTCGATCGCTGACCAAACGGCCGCAGGCTGACGCGGCGTCACGAATTCGCTGTGCGGCGATCGCGGTGTCAACATCGTCGGACAACTTGATCTGAAGGACGCGGCCGTCGACCGGCTCGTGAAAGACCGCGACGCCCGCCGAGTCCGGTCCGCGGCACCCCAGCGCGCGCAGCATGCCGAGCAGCGTCGCACCGAGCGGCTCCGGCCGCGCGATCGTCTTATTCAGAAAACCGACGATTCCACACATGACGGCAAACTAGCAGTGATCCGGCGAGTAATCAAGTTGGCTGGGCTTGCCGAGCCGCCGATCGGTTCAGTTCGTTGACTCGCGCGTGGGAAGGGTTATAATCGCCGGTGATTCCGATCACAGAATTGATCATTGCGCGGTTCAAGTCGCGTACACGAGAGTCGCTTCCATGAATCAGGGTGGGGCCGGAAAACCTGGACCGGGAAATAAACCACCGACTCCACCAGCTCAACAAGCTGCGGCGGGCGCGGCTCCGCCCAGTCGGCCTGCGGTGCCGGCCAAGCCTACGGCCACACCGCCCGCGACCCCTAGACCCGCCAATCAAGCGGCGCCGGCTGCCGCAGCGCCGCGTGCCGCTCAGCCAGCCGCGCCGGCCGCGAAACCCGCAGCCAAGACCGTCGCGCCGACGCAACTTCAGTTGGGGAGCTACCGCGTGCTCGAACGCGTCGGGGCCGGCGGTATGGGCACCGTCTACCGCGCGATGCACGTGGACCTCGACCGCGAGGTCGCTATCAAGGTGCTGCCGCCCGAGATGAACAACAATCCGACGATGGTCGCGCGATTCAAACGCGAGGCCAAGGCGGCTGCCCAACTCCAGCACGAAAACATCGTCCAAATCTACGACGTGCAGGAGGACAAGGGCCGCGCCTTCCTTGCGCTCGAATTCATCCGCGGCAAAGATCTGAGCGACCTGATCACCGAGAAAAAATTCCTGCCCATCAAGCAGGCGATCGACATTCTCCGGCAAGCCACGCGGGCGCTGGAACACGCCTTTCAAAAAGGCATCGTGCACCGCGACATCAAGCCGTCGAATTTTTTGATCACCAAGGACGGCAAGGTGAAATTGTGCGACATGGGCTTGGCCCTGCGTACCGACGCGGGCGAAGAGGCCAAGGTCACGCGCGACGGAACGACCGTCGGCACGGTGGACTACATGTCGCCCGAGCAGGCCCGCGACAGCCGCTACGCCGACACGCGAAGCGACATCTACTCGCTCGGCTGCACGCTGTATCAAATGCTCACCGGCCGTGTGCCGTTCGAGGAAGGATCGATTCCCGAAAAACTTTTCAAGCACGCGACCGAGCCGCCGCCAGACCCGCTGCAATACAACTCCGAAATCCCGCCGGCCATCGTCTACATCTTGAATAAGATGCTGGAGAAGAAGGCCGACGACCGATACCAGACGCCGAAGAGCCTGCTCGAAGACCTGGAAACGCTGAACGTCGACGACGCGGCGAAGCAGCAGGACGAAAACCGCAAGACGCTCGCGATTGGAATCGAAGAGGACGAGACCGACGCGGAGCAGGTCGTGCTGCAACGGCCATCGGCGAAGAAGCAGCAAGAGGGCGCGAAGAAGGCCGCGGAGACACAACAGAAGAAAAAGCAACAACAACTCGTCATGATCGGCGGCGGCGCGGTTGCGGCGGTTGTCGTCATTCTGGTCGCACTTGTCGGCTGGCTCACGTTGGGCCGCGGCAAGCCGGAGAAGCTACCCGATGATCCGTCGAAGACGACGGCTAAAGTAGATCCCCCGAAGACCTCGGGCGATCCGTCGAAGACGACCACGAAAACCGGTGGCCCGGAAACGACCTCCACCGGATCCTCAAACTCGTCGAGCAACTCGACGACGAACAACGCCGCGTCCAAGCCATCCGGCTCGGAACCGATGACGAAGACTGAAATCGACCCGGCGACGAAGACGTCCGATACGAACACGACGACTTCCGAAACCACTCCGGCCGAAACGACGACCAAGCCGGTCGCGCCGAAGCTTTCGGACGAGGAGCGCAAGCGGCTCAAGCAGGACCTCTTTCCCGACTGGCCAACGACGGCCATTCCTGGTGATCTGACGCGGGTCGCGCGCGGCGCGCAGCAAGAGACGGGCGGCGTGCTCGCGTCGCTCGAGGCGGCCTGCCGCAAGGCCAAATCGGGCAGCAGCAAAATTCAAATCGAGGACAACGGGCCGCTGTTCGAACGCGGTTTCCAAGTGCAACAGGCCAACCTCGAAATCCGCCCGCGCATCGGCGAAAAGGGTCAATACATGTTCCGGCCGATCGTGGCCTATGACGCCGCGGCGGACAAGGCGAACCCGAAATCGTCGCTCGTCGAGGCAAGGAACAGCAACCTCGTCATCGAGGGCATCGACTTCGTCGTGAACGCGGCCGATTTTCGCGAATCACTCGGCGTCAAGCCGTTCACGTTCTTCGATATACAAGGCGGCGACCTCGTGCTCAAGAATTGCACCTTTACGATTCTCGGCAACCACAGTGAGGTGTCGATCGTGCGGTTCGGCGGCGTGCGCGCGGAGGACGCCGCGCGAACGCCGGCGAAACTCGCCCGGCTTACGATCGACGGCTGCTTCGCGCGTGGCGAGCCGCTCACGGCCGTGTCGCTCACCAGCCCCATCGCCGACGTGAAAATCGTTGATTCGCTGTTCGTCGCCGGCCCGTCAAACGTGCTGATCGATTTGAAGCAGTCGCTGGACAAAGAGGCGCAATCGGAACGAACGCTGCGGCTGATTCGCAGCACGTTTGTCACGCGCGGCGACTTCCTGTCGCTCGACGGCACCGGCGGAGCGATTCCGGCAAGCCTCAAATTCGTGGATACGATCGTCGCATGCTCGACGCCCGGTAGTGCCCGCAAACTCGTGCGAACGCGGTCGTGGCCCGAAAAGGACGGCATGCTGAGCTCGGCCAAAATGGACGAACGCAGCGCGCTGTACCTCGGCTGGGAGTCGCTCGTGTTCGGCGGCGTCGGAAAACTCTCGGCCACGACGACCGAAGAGTGGCAAAAAATCTGGCGGATCGAAGTGCCGGATCATCAAGTGCGGCGCGAGAGCTGGCCGGCTGCGTCTGATGAAGTGAGCGATCCCGCGAAGGCGCCGTCGGCCGCGTACGACGCAACGGAAGTCGCCGCCGGTATCCCGAGCCGCCTCGACGAAGAGCACATTGGCTGCCTCGTCGAACGACTGTCGCCGCAGGCTGCGATGATCCTCGAACGCACGTATTCTCGCATGCAGCCCGCCGGACTCGTCGGACTGGAACGCTTGCTGCCGTCGTTCACCTACAACCCGCAGAAAAACCAACAGCTCGGCGCGTGGCAGGGTGACCAGAACCGCCGCAAGAATTTGCCTGGTGCCCCGGTCAAGGGCGACGAGCCGGACCCGGTACTGGAACTGACCTTCAACGTGAACCAGGGCGGCGACCTCGGAAAATTCCTGATGAACCCGCCGCAGCCGCTCCAGGAAACGACGATCGTCGTCGTGACCGGTTCGGGCGTGCAGTCGATCTCGCCGGTGAAATTAACCGGCAAGAAGTCACTGGTGATTTGGGTGCAGCAAGTGGCCAATCAGCCGCCGCTCACGTTTGCGCCAGCGGCCGGCGACGACGCGACCGAGGCGCTGTTCGACGTGCGCGACGGCGACCTCACGATCGAAGGTGCCAACTTCGCGTGGCCGCAGAATGCGCCGCCGCGCACGCCGAAAAGATTCATCCAAGTCGAGCGAGGCAACCTCACGCTCAGCGGTTGCAAGCTCAGCGGCCCACTTCAAGGTGACACGAATTTTGAGGCGATCTCGTTCGCCGGCGGTCCGCAACAGCCGCGGCAGGCGCGGCAGGCCGGCGACCGCGGAGTACACATCGACTTCCACCCCGCGCCGCATCCGACCGTGAACGTCTGCCAGTTGGTCGATTGTTACGTCGGCGCGGAAGCCCGCTGCGTCCGCTTCACCGGCTCGCAAGGCGTGCTGCGGTTCTCGAACTGCCTGGCCGTGAGCGCTGGCACGATCGCGTCGCTCGAGGAACTTGGAGAAAGCGGTGCGAAAGCGTTCGAGGACGCAGTCGTCGTCGAGCAATCCACGCTGGCCGCGTCGCGATCGTTTTTCGAGATTGGCGAATGGCTGTCGCAGACGCTGCCCGCTCGACCGCTCATCGTCACGAGCCGCGACAGTCTCTACGCCGACCCGTTTGACGTGCTTTCGGGCGCCGCGGCCAAGAATCGCACCAGCGTGCTGCTCCGCTACAACGGCCGCACGCTGCAACAGGGCATCTTGCAGTGGGAATCGTCGAACGACGCCTACGCGCACGAATTGCACTCGTTCCTGCTGCACAAGGATTCGGCCACGGGCCAGCGGCAGAAGTTCGACCAGGACTGGCTCGCCGTATGGGGCCGCGTGCACGTGACCGATGCGATCATCGACCCGACGCGCGTCGAAAAGATTCGCTTCAAGGAGATTGAACCGTCGAAAAAGGACTCGGCCCCTAAACTGCGTGACTTCGAGCGTGACAAGAAGTTCTCCGTGCTGGAACTCGACTCGCGCTGCGACGCCGCGAAGAAGAGCGTCGGCGTCGATCTGAAACGCCTGCTCGCGCTGCCGACGAACTAATGGCAACCACGACTCTGGCCTTCGTCGGCGGCGATTCGGAGTGGCAGTCGCTTGCCCGCGCGGCGGCCACTGAACCCACCTTTCGCCTGCTTCGCCCCGCGGCCGAACTCGAAGACATCCTCGCGCAGCCTGGCGTCGATGCCGTGATTCTGGGCGGTCCGCACGACGAACGGGCGCACAAGCTCCGCCGAATTCTGCAAGCGGGCCGATCGTGTCTGTGCCTGCACCCGGTCGATACGAGCCCGATTTTCTACGAGGAAGCGGCGCTGCTTGCCGCCGACGCGAAGGTCGCGCTCGTGCCGTTCCTGCCCGGCCGTCTGCACCCGGCGTGGCACCGGCTCGTCGAGTTGTGCGAGTCCGGCGCGATCGGGTCATTGCGTCTTGCCACCATCGAGCGGGCCGGCGCGCTGCCGCGCGACCGCCGAATGCTGGGCGAATCGTACGCCGAAGTTGTGGATCTGCTCGGCCTCGTCATCGGCGACGTCAGCGAATTGACGACAACGGGCGAACTCGCCGGCGGACGACTCGTCGTGCAACATCGAGCGACGACAGGCTGCGCCGCGGAGGTTCGCCTGAATTGGTCGAGCAGCGACGCAGACCGCTGGCGCGTCGCGATCGACGGCGAGCGCGGATCGGTCGAACTCGTTTTCGGAGCCGGGCTGGACGGGCCGGCGACGCTGCACTGGAAGACCGAATCGGGCACCGAGAGCGCCGAATTCGCGGACCCGCAACTAGCCGGCCGCATGCTCGCCGAATTTCGCCGCGCTCTGGCCGGCGAACCGCATCGTCCCACGTGGTCTGACGCGACGCGCGCCGTCGAACTGGCCGACTGGGCTTGGTACAGCCTCGACCGTCGCCGTTCGGTCGACGTCATCCACGAAGAACGCAGCGAGTTGGCCAGCTTCAAAGGCCGCATGACCTCGCTCGGCTGCGGCCTCATTTGGCTCACGCTCGTCGTGGTCATTTTCATCGCCGCCGGCAAGGGACTCGGCCTGCCAGGCACGCGCGCGATGGCGATCGGCCTCGTGCTCGTGTGGCTCATCTTTCTCGGTCTTCAATCGCTGCGCTGGATCCTCAGCAACGACTATCGCGGCCGTTGAATTTGCGTTCCGGCCAGGAGTCGTTCCCGTAGCACGATTCTTCGAGCCGCTTGGAGAATTCAGCCAGCACGAGGCTGACCTGGCGTGGGCAGCAATTGAGTTTTCCCGCAATCTCTTTGGCTGTGTGCCGCTCGATCCAGCAGCGAATGATCGACTGATGATGAGGCGGGAAAGTGCGAATCACTGATTCGACCGTGTCTCGTTCCACCGCCTCTTCGATCGGACCGGCGTGCCGGTCAACCGGATCCGTTTGATGATTCGGATTTCCCGGCGTCTCACCAACGGTCCTTTCGTGGTCGATATCGCGGCAGGCCGCGTGATGACGGCGCGTTTCTTCGCGGGTCTTGTCGCGTGCAATGACGACCAGCAGATGCTTCACGTCCGCGCCCGAAGCGAAATGGTAGCCGCCTTCGAGCAGACGTACAGAAAAGGCCCACAGAGCCACCTGGACAACATCCTCCGGGTCCACGCGTCGGCGCAACCGGTGCGGCAAGTGGGCGCTGACGACCTTAATCAGCAGCGGACGGAAGTGCGATAAGAGACATTGGACAATTGGGCTCGAAGCGGCTGTGTCGTTTGTCAAGCGTTCTCGGTGGCGCATGGGGTTCTCCAGGGGGAGTTGGTTTGGATCATGGTGTTGAGGATGACGAGTAGTTTTCGCATGCAGG
>Ga0247727_10002557_pt1 | contig 41425 bp, 38 predicted proteins | sample WisWelCaveWW1625_FD_202498 | JGI IMG/M metagenome (GOLD analysis project Ga0247727, IMG submission 202498) | Biofilm microbial communities from Wishing Well Cave, Virginia, United States - WW16-25 | ecosystem: Environmental > Aquatic > Deep subsurface > Groundwater > Cave microbial mat | place...
CCCCCCCCCCCCCCCCCCCGGGGGGGCTGCCGAGCGCGGCGCAGCTCCAGGACCGGTTCCTCGGCGCGATCGGCGGCCGCGACGCGATCGCGGGCCAGCCCGGCCGCTACGAGCGGGGCCGGTTCGAGATCCAGTCGCAGGGCATACGGGGCACCTTCGAGCTGTGGATGGCGCCGCCTAACCGGCAGGCGCTCCGCATCGAGCTGCCGGGCCTGGGGACCATTACCGGCGGATACGACGGCGAGGTGGGCTGGAGCATCAACCCCGCTACCGGTCCGTCGTTGCTCACCGGCCTGCAGCTCGACCAGACCCGGCAGGGCGCGGACCTGCACGCCGCGCTGCACCCCGAGCGCTACATCGCGCGGAGCGAAACCGTGGCCGACACGGTGTTCGAGGGGCGGCGCAGCTTCAAGGTGCTGATCGAGACGGTGTGGAACGAGCGCTACCACGAGTTCTACGACGCGGAGACGGGGCTCGTGACCGGCGTGATCCGCCGCCAGGCCTCCCCGATGGGCGAGCTGGAGGCCGTCACCCTGCTGGAGGACTGGCGTCCGCTGGGCCCGCTGCTCCAGCCGCGCCGTCAGCGCCAGCGCCTGCTCGGTATCGAGCAGCTGCTCGTGACCGACTCGATCGCGGTGGGCACGCCGCGCGACTCCGTGTTCGCGCTGCCGCCGGAGATCCGCGCGCTGCGGCCGTAGCCCGCGCCGCGGGGTCAGGCATCGGTCGCTACCTCGCACCCCGGAGCCGCTCCCAGCACCCGCGGGGGTCCACGATGGGAAGCGGCGAGCGGGCCGCGACCACCAGCAGGTCCTGGTCGCCTGTCACGAGCATGTCCGCCTGACCTGCAACCGCCGAGGCCAGGACCCAGCGGTCATCGGGGTCACGGATCCGCAACGGGGATGGCGAATCGGGCTTCGGGACCACGGTCTCGGCGCGCAGCTCCGCCTCGATGGCGGCGACGCGCTCGGTGGAGGCCTTGAACCGGGCACGGAGGACGCGGCGGAGCTCCGCGACGTTGACCTCCCCGGTCAGCAGCTCGTGCTCGGTGAGGATGAACCGGACCAGGTCGCTGCAGATGCCGCGCGCGGTGTAGGCGCTGATCAGGACGTTCGTGTCGAGATAGACCCTCACGACACGATGCGAAACACGTCCTCGTCGGTGAGGATGCCCTGCGCCTCCGCCAACGGCAGGAGCTCCCGCCGCGACTGCTCAAAGCGCATGAGGGCGATCTGGCGGCGCACGGCGTCGCGCACGATGTCGCTGCGGCTCCGGCCCAGCCGGCGGCTGAGCTTCGCCAACTCGCGTTGGATCTTGGGGTCGAGTCGGACGGTGACCGTGGCGCCCTTCATGTACGACAACGTAACACAACTGGTGGTGCCGGGCAAGCCGGGGCGAGCTGGAAACGATCACCGTGCTGGAGGACTGGCAACGGGTCGGCAGCCTGCTGCAGCCGCGCCGCCAGCGCCAGCGCGTCCTCGGCATCGAGCAGGTGATCGTGACGGACTCCATCGCGGTGGGCATGCCGCGTGATTCCGTGTTCGCGCTGCCGCCGGAGATTCGGGCGCTGCGGCCGTAGGTGTCCGCTTGCCTCCACGGCATCGAGCACCTGCCGGTGCCCTGGTCTGGCGCAAGTGTAAGCGATGTACCTGGACTACTCTGTTAAGGATGTCCCCGGCCGTTCAGCATCGGTGTCGTTGCGCGCCTCTCATCGTCTGAGGGACAACATGCCGGTCCAGGCACCTTGATTCTCCGTCACGCCCCCGAGGCCACCGCCATTCGCGGCAAGGATGAGTTCGTAACGGTCCATCCCGAGAATCTGCCGGGGGTCATCGAGTCTGTAGCCAGCGATGGAGAGCACGCGGCAGCGAGCATCGTACGTTCCGTGCACGTACTCGATTCCGCTCTGCCCCACCTTGGGCAGAAGGTCAGCTCTGCGCGTCTCCGTAAGCGTCCAAGAGATGGCGCCGTCCACGACGCCATCCGGCGCGACAGTCAGTTGAACGGTCGCTGCGTAGATTGACCCATCTGGGGAATTCCAGCTACCCCTCCACGTGCCTACTGGCGTCGGGGTTTGGGCAGGCAGCGTGCTGACCATCAGCAAGAGGCCGAGCGGGAGCAACGCAGCGGTGTAGCGGCGCATGGGTACGGGGCACATGGGCGGTCCTCGTTGCTAAAGGGTGCCTGGAACGGCCAGATGGGGCCTACGCTACCATAGCCAGCCGCCTAACGGATTGGTTTTAAGCAGCGCCGCGGCCGACGCAGCCCTGAGCAATGTGCACGACGCCGGGCCGCGGCGGCTGCTTCAAAACCATGTTAGGCGGCGCAGCACAGCGCCATTGACAGCGCAGTCAGATGGGCGCTCACCGCAGGTAGCTACGCACGCGGGCCTTCACTCCGGCACGGGAAACAGCAGCTCGTTACCGTCCGGATCGTTGACCTGAGTCGTGTCGTAGCCCCACCAGGTCGCCTTGGTGGGAACGGAACGCTCCGCCAGCTCGCGCCGCAAGTCCCTGAGTCCATCCGCGGTCAACTCGATGAAGAGGCGCGCCTTGTCGCGGCGCGCGGGGTCCTGGCAGAGGATGATCTCGCAGTCGCTACGGCTAACTTGGCAAACCGTGCCCGCGCCGTCGCCCGCATGCCAGTTCTTCTCGAAGCCGAGCTGGTGAACATAGAAACGCAAGGCGCGGTTCAGATCGGCCACAAAGAGCACTGGGCGCGAGTACCATCGGTGACCGGCGCTGGGCACGACGTGCTCGGTCATAGCGCCTCCTGCGCCGCCTAACTCACTATGGACCCTCGGGCGGACACCCGCCCGACCGGTTAGTCCGAAACCACGTTACTCCGTGCGGCCTAATCCGGAAAGACCGCAGCAAGACGCGGACGGCGGGGCGCACGGCGCGAAGGCGGCAGCTGCCGGTGCATGCGGGAAGGTCGTTGACGCCCACACGGTGCAGCGGTCGACGACACTGAGCCGAATAGCGGACTCCAAGAAGAGGGTGTTGACCTTGGCTCCCGTGCGCGGTACGGGCCGCCCTTCGGCGCAGCCAAGCAGTGTTGGATGGAAGCAAGCCACGACCTTCCCTGGCTTCTGTAGCAAACACGATGGGCCGACCTTCGCGCCACTCGAGGCAGTCCTGTTTGCGGGAACCGCGGAACAGTGCTTTCTACTCGCCTACCGCTCTCTTTGCTTCGAGCTCTACCAAAAGCGAGGTGCGCTGCGGGCCATGCCGTTCACACGCCAGCTATTGGATCGTGGCCTGGCACCGCAGGAGCAAGCCGAGGTTCAAGATGACATGGACGCCTATGCGGAGGCGAGTATTGCTGGTCTTCGCGACTTGGGCGAGACGAAGACGGAGCTCGACAAGGCACTTCTGTCGCAGGATTGGGGCGCGATCGAATCTGACATCGTGAGTTTCCGTGGTGCAATCGAGGTCGTCTCTTCAGGCGCGGCCGCGCCATCAGCAGATCTGCGTGGAACGCCATTGCAGCGATATGAGGACCTCGACACGCGTCTCGAAGAGCTCTACTGGAACGTGGTCGCCACCGACTCCGGTGGGGCCGTTGTGATTGGTCGTCGAAGGAACTGCCCGGTAATGCAGCGCTTTGTCGATGACATACTACGTCAAGGGCGTGCCGCCCTGCCGAGTATTGTTGTGCAGCTCCTATTCCTGTTCCTGGAAAACACCTACTTCAGCGCGGAATGGTGGAAGGCACTCTCGGCTGCGGACCGGATGCTGCTGCGCCGGCTTGCAGCCGAGATAGACGCAAGTCCTGCAGTCATTGATCAGCGCCGCCAAGGACTGATCGGCTGGCAGATCACTGGCACGCAGTCAGTTTGACGCGTCGCCAGCCAGCGCTTCAATAAGCCCCGCAGGAGAAAGCGCCGCAGCACAGCTATTGTACGAGAGCGGACTCAACGCGCCAGTTCCCGGGCCGTCCCGTCACTACAGCCGCCCAGGTGGAGCGGATCATTGCTCCGAAGCCATTCTGAGCGTCGACTTGTCCTACAACGGCGAACCGATGGCGAAGCGTGTCGCCGCTAATGCGACAATCACCGACGAACTGGGCCTGCTTGGTGACCGCAATCGCTCCCGGACTCCCGCTTGTGCCGCTCGGCAGAGGCCAGCGAACGGATCCGCCGGCGTCGGCGGAGCAAGCTGGGATACGACGACAATCAGGACGACCATGCCAAGGCAGCCAAGTCCAACGCACCATGCCGTTTGGCGCTTGGCCTTCTCGGTTTCAACCGTCTTGGCGGCAGATTTGCCGGACGGGTCCGGTATGCCGCATTTGGGGCAATTCGGAGCCTCGTCGGATACCTGCTCCCCGCACTCCCGACACTTGATCAATGCTACTTGGATGACGGGCCCTCAGCGGCTGTCAGTCTGCCGTATGGAGAATGAGCAGCCGCACGCCGGTGCCCTCCTTCGCCAGCCCGTGCACGATGTCGCCGCGGATCCCGCAATGCAAGTGGAACTCGACAGCGTTGGGCGCGAGACCGCGCGCTGACACTTGGCGTGAGGCCCGGCTGCGAGGTCCCCGTCCGGGAGCCGAACCGCGGATATGTCACTCCGCCCGGAGCGCCTCCATCGGATCGACCGACACGGCACGCCGGGCGGCACGGCGCTCGCGAGGATCGCCACGAAGAGCATCGTCACCGCCGCGCTGCCGAAGGCCGGCAGAGCGCCTCCAAAGGCGACCGGTCCGTCGCACGCACGGCCCTGGGCCGCACCGGCTCATCCCACCTGGCCTTGTAGTGGTAAATCCAGCGCATGGCCTTCTGCTGCGGTGCGGTCGCAGGGAGTGAGATAATGGCATGACCGTCGGCCGCGCGGACAGCTTCAAACCGTAGTCAGCCAGCCGAGACCGCGTCCGCCGCCACCTGGTAGAAGATGTCCGTACGGACCTTGGACGGATCGGTATTCCACTCCGGTTGCCAATGACCGTAGATCTCCCAATTCGGGCCCGCGAGGCGGTGCGCGTGCGCCGTACACCAGTCGCGAATCGCCGCGTGCGCCGCGCCCAGCTGATCGTACGGGCCGAGGAGTGTCACGGACGCCGTGAGGCCCGCCGGCGTAGCGGACCGCACCACGCCATTCTGCTCCTCGAACGGCGTCGCGAGCTCCACGCCGACCTCGAGGCGGATGGTCGCGTCCCAATAGACGGCCACGTTGCGCCCCGCAGGCAAGTTGCGCTCGCGGGAAAACGTCCAAACGAGGCCGCATCCCTCGCGGACCGCTGAGCCGAGTTCCGCGCGGTGCACCTGGCGGCGCACCACGGCGAGCGGAACACTCGGGAGGGAGGCAAGGCGGACATCGAGAGATTCAAACACCGAACTGCCGCAGATGATAGTCCAGATGCTTGTGCTCCATTACGCCCCAGCTCGCCCCGGAAATCCGCCCGAACACCCGGCTCAGCGGCCATGCGGCGCCGGCTCCGCGCGCCGCAAACCGCTCGATCAGGTCGCGCAACCAACCCACATCCGCCGACCACGTCGTCGGGGGGGTTGAGAGAAACTCCGGTGGGCTCTTGCCCCGCCCCTTGGGCCAGGGCATGACGTGGATCGCGAACCAGGTCATCGGAAACCGCGCCAGCGGGCTCGACGGCGGACCGGCTTCCAGCTCACCGAGCGCGTGCCGCAGGTCGCAGCTCAAGTGACACACCATTTCCGGAGCGGTGAACCGGCCCCAGGCCGGCTTGCCCTCCGGCGTGAGGCGGGCGATCCGCTCCAGAATGGCGGTCCGAGCCTTCGGATCAAAGATTGACGGCATCGGGTTCGACCTCAGGCTTGAGAGGCACCGTCTCCCGAACAGCACGAGCGGAAGCGCGCAAAGGCAGCCGCCAAGATGCCGTCGTCACCGATGTGACCTCGGCGCAAGCGCGAGTCGCCAGAACACCCGATCGGCCGCGACCCACTCGGGGGCGGGCATGCTCCAGTTGGGGCGCACGGCGAAGATCCTCGCGCCCTGTTCGCGCGCGAGCGCGTCCGCCTGTTGGCGCGTCCTGACCGCCCGCAGGACGTACACCGTCGAATCCGCCATTTCCCACACGGAGCCCTCTGAAGGGCGGCGATTCCTTGTGACCGTGACCACGACGAATCGCGCGCCCGCGACCGACCAGGGCGGGCCGCGGCTCAGGTCGGGGCGATGGACGGCGTAGCCTTCGATGGGCCGGCCGACCAGGCCGGCCTTGCGCTCCGCCACAGCGCGGAGTGCGTCCATCAGCGGGCGGTTGCGGGCGTACGCCCTCACGACGCGCGTCGTGTCCGCCTCGGTGTCGAACGCATTGATCCACCAGGCCTCGTGGGGCGCGCTCAGGGACTCCAGGCCGAGGTAGGGATTCGGGCACTGAAGGTCGGCGCAGATCCGGGCCGCGTCGTCCTCGATGGCGCAGAAGGTGGAGTCCACGCCGTGCTTGAGGGAGTCCCGGTAGATGTACAGGAAGCGGGGTGGCGCCTGCTGCGCGGGCGGCGGCGTCGCGACCAGCAGCAGGAGGGCCACGGCGGCCGCGGGAACCATGCACCCATCGTAGGGCCGGCTGCGGCCTCGCGCTAGCGAGGTGCGGGGGCTCAAGCCGCGGCTTCGGGCGCGTCCGGCCCGGGGCCTGCCCGCGGGACGGCTAGCGCACCAGCTGCCACCGGCCGTACACGGTCATCGTCACGGCCACGTTCGGCGCAGTGATCTCGGTGCCCGCGGCGGTCGACGTGCCATGGACCACGATCTCGCTAAACCCGTAGGCACGCCCGGTGCTCTCGAACGATTGCGTGCCCAGGTACAGCGCCCGGCCCAGGCGACCGCCGCTGGCGGCAGCGATGGCTGCGGCCTGTTCCGTGGCGCGCGCGGTGGCTTCGCGCAGGAGGGCCACCTGGACCTGGTGCACGTCGGTGGCGCCGAATTGGATGCGCGAGATCTCCGTCACCCGCAGCGCGAGCGCGGCGTCAATCGCCGGTCCGACCCGGGCCGGGTCGCCCGCCCGGACCTCCATGATCTCGCGCGCGCGGTACGTCGTGTCGACGATGGGCCGGAGCTGCCAGCCGGTGCCGCTCGGGAGGGGAACAGTGTCCACCGCGACCAGGTAGCCGCGGGCCGGGGGCGTGGCCGGGATTCTGCGCTCCGTGGTGACCACCTGGATGCGCTCGGGCCACCAGTACCAGCTGCTGGCGGTGACCAGGGAGTCGCGGGGGATGCCCAGTGCCATCAGCGCGCGCCGCACGGAGTCGGCCCGAGCCGCGAGGTTGCGCCCCGCCTCGGCGGTCGTGAGCCCTTCCGCCGTGAACTGCACCGTGAAGACCGCGTGGTCGGGCCGCACGCTGCGGCGTGCCGTGGCGGCGGTCCGCACCTCCGCGGTGTCGGTCTGTGCGGCCACGACCGATGGGGCCGCGAGGAGGAGAAGGGCCGCAAGCACCGGCCTTGTCGACAGAGCGAGTGGCATGGATCCTCTCTTCGAGCCGCCCGGGACAGGTTGGTCCGCGATCAACTTTGCAACACCGGGACGCGGCGCTCCGCACGCCCTGCCTACACGGACACCGCGACCGCTTGTTTGGTCACCGGCTGCGACTCCCAGCCGGGCACTCCGCCGCCGATGGGCGCGCCGGAGGTCGCTGACGTGCGGGAGGTGCGGCAGCTCGTCACCGCCGTGCTGCGGCCGCGGCGGCGGCTCCGCGCGCCGCAAACCGCTCGATCAGGTCGCGCAACCAACCCACATCCGCCGACCACGTCGTCGGGGGGGTTGAGAGAAGCTCCGGTGGGCTCTTGCCCCGCCCCTTGGGCCAGGGCATGACGTGGATCGCGAACCAGTTCATCGGAAACCGCGCCAGCGGGCTCGACGGCGGACCGGCTTCCAGCTCGCCGAGCGCGTGCCGCAGGTCGCAGCTCACGTGACACACCATTTCGGGAGCGGTGAACCGGCCCCACGCCGGCTTGCCCTCCGGCGTGAGGCGGGCGATCCGCTCCAGAATGGCGGTCCGGGCTCGAGGATCAAAGAGTGACGGCATCCCTCACTCCGGAAAGGGTTCAACAGGCCGCCAAACCTCTCGAAGTGGATGGGCACGGAAGAACGCCCACATCTCGCTCGAAGCGTCGATGCTGGTGGTCGTGGACCCGGCAAACCACTCCGGCAACGGCTTGCCGCCGGGCCACGTGTGCCCCCCGCCGTGGACGGTGTAGAGCACCACCGCGGCGTCGTCGGCACAGCGCACGTATTCGCGGCGGGTGACATCGGCCGCGACGACGGAGTCGACGGGATCCGGACCGCACCCGTTCCTTCGGGCCCAGGTCGCCGTCCACGCCGGGATGCTCGGCAGCCGGCGGCGGGCAACCCACGATGGGCCGCCGTTGTACCGAGTGAGCCGGTCGGCCGTCCCGTGAAACGCGATCATCGGCACGGCTCGCCGGTCCGGACAGGCGCTCCACGGCAGGAAGATCGCGGGCGCCACCACGCCGACCGCCGCGATGCGGTCCGCCAGCGTGCACGAGAGCACGAACGCCATGCCCCCGCCGTTGGACAGCCCGTTCGCGTAGACCCGCGCCCGGTCGATGTTGTAGTGGGCCGCCAGCGTGTCGATCAGCTCCGAAATGAATCGCACATCCCGCGCCTGGTCGGGCCCGCCGTCGGCCTCCCAGGCCCGAGGCCCCTGGCCGCCGACACCGGACGGATACACGACAATGAACCCGTGCGCATCGGCCACCCTGTTCCACTGACTCGTCTCCTTCTGGGCGGCCCCCCACATTGCGCCGCCGTGCAGGCTGATGACGAGCGGCGCCGGCCTGGTTGGGTCCACGCTCCGCGGGACGTAGAGCAGATACTCCCGCCGCGTACCCGAGGACACCAGCGAGCCGTTGCTTCGGTTCGCGACATGGTACGAGACCGCTTCCGCCAGGGCCAGCAGAACCGGCAGTGCGAGGAGCACCAGCGCCGCGCCTAACACGAGCCTGCGGTCCTTCATCACCGATGCCGGTTCCACGCCAGGGCCAGCGGCGCCGCCGACAGTCGCGCGAGCGGGGTCGCGAGGATCGCGACCAGGGCGAGCACGTGGCGCGGGAAGAATCCACTGCCGAAGAACCACGCGAACAGCGCGTAGAGCGCCAGCACGGCCCCAGACCAGCAGGCCGCGCCGGTCAGCAGCGCGCGGTCACTCAGCACGCGGCTCTGAAAGATCCGCGTGGCGACCCAGCCGGCGGCCAGCAGCTTGCAGCCGGCAAGAACAGCGAGGATCAGCGGCAGGGAATTCCACAACGCCACCCGTGCGGTCCCGTGATCGACCAACCACTGCACGATCGGCCCCAGCAGGAACAGCAGTACCAGGATGACGAAAGCGCTTCCCTTGATCAGCCAGGCCCGGCCCGTCAGGCCGAGACACAGGTTCTGCACCTGCTGCTTCCAGGTCGAGGCCATCAGGCCGGCGACCAGCAGCGCCGTGATCACCACGGTGCGGGTCGTGCCGATCTCCTCGCTCAGCCGGCCCGTGAGCTGGTTCAGCTCCGGCCAGGTATCCGAGAGGCTGAGCGCCAGCGGGACGGCCACCAGCACCAGCAGCCACGCGGCCAGCGTGCTTCGGATCGTCATCCTGAGCTTGGCCGCGACCAGCTCGGCGGTGGACATCGGGCGCGTCGCGATGAACGGGCTCACGCCGTAGGGATCGCCGGCGGCCGGACCCGGCTTGCGCGCCGTGCCGGCGGTGAACGCGGCCATGAGCGGCGGCGTCACCAGCGCGATGAGCACGACCTCCAGGACCATGAACGGCGCGTCGTACGCAGCGAACAGCAGCACCAGCTCGAAGGGCAGCAGCATGCCCACCCACGCCGGCAGCGACCGGCCGTGCTGGCGCCATTCGAGCCACGCCTGGGCGCGGGCTGCCGTGCGGAATCCGTCGCGAGGGCGTTCGGGGACAGCCGCGATGCGCCCGGGCCGCGCGCGCGCGCCCCCCCCCCGCCAGTCGGGCACCTCGCCGCGGCGCGCGCGGGCCACGGCGTAGCGGGCGGCGAGGTACGCCAGCGGCAGCTGCGGCGCCAGGATGGCGACCATGAACGACTCGGAGGCCTGGAGCTCGAGCGCCAGCAGCACGGTGGTATCCACCGCCCCCAGCCACAGCATGGCGACCACCACGCGCAACACCGGCAGGCCGTACGGCAGCCAGGTCAGCGCCTGGGTCCACGCCAGCAGCACCGCGGCCAGCAGCGCCGGCCAGATGGTCGGCACCGCGATCCCGGACGGCCACTGCGCGAGCAGCCGGGTGGCGAGCCACAGCATCACCATAGCCGCTGAGCCGTACAGCATGGGCCACAACGCCAGCTCGGCGGTGGACACCGGCAGCGTGAACAGGCGGGCGGGATAGATGGACTGCCGCCCCGCAAGGTCGCCGGCCAGGCCGAAGCTGAACACGGACAGGAAGTACACGAACGTGGCCGTCATCGGTACGAGGACCACGAAGGCGAAGCTCTCCGGGCTGTCCACTGTGATGCTCAGCCCGCCGCGGAGCGTGGCAAGCTTGATGGCCGCCAGCACGAGCAGGTAGACACCGAGGCCGATGAGTCCCCAGCGGTGCCGCTGCCCGAACTCCCAGCCGATGGCGGCCGCGGGCGAGCGCCTGGTCAGGCGTCCGGCTCCGGCGTCGCAGGGCTGCCGACGTGGGCGACGAAGATCTCGGCGAGGGAGGGCAGGCGCCCGTCAACGCGATGGGATTCCTTGAGGGCGTCCAGCGACGCGCTCAGGACGATGCTGCCGTGGCTGATCATCGTGACGTGATCGGCGACCTGCTCCACCTCGTCCAGCAGGTGCGACGAGAACAGCACCGTGCGGCCTTCGTCCGCGATCGTGCGAATGACGGCGCCGAGGATGTCGCGGCGAACGATGGGGTCCAGGCCGGACGACGGCTCGTCGAGCACCAGGAGCTCGGGCCGATACGCCAGCGCGATGAGCAGCCCGAGCCGCGCCTTCTGTCCCTTGGAGAGGTTCCTGACCTTCGCGGTGAGTTCGAGCGCGAAGGCCTGCCGCAGCTCCTCGGCGTACGCGTCGTCCCAGGCGGGATAGAACGCGCGCGTGTAACGCATGAGCTCCTCGACGCGCATCCAGCCGGGGAGGTCGTTTTCCTCGGAGAGGTAGCCGATTCGTGACAGGACGGCGACCGGCTCGGCGACGGGATCGAGACCGAAGACGCGCACCGAGCCGCTCTCGGCCGCAGCAGGCCCAGCAGATGCTTGATGAGCGTGGTCTTGCCCGCTCCGTTCGCGCCGACGAGGCCGTAGACCGCCCCGCGCGGGAGGGCCAGGCTCACCGAGGCCAGGGCCGTCGTGCCGCCGAACCGGCGCGTCAGCTCCGAGACGGCGATGACTGGTTCCTTCACGACTACGTGGTTCCCGCGGCCACCACCGGGTCGAGGAAACGGCGCGCCTGCCGCGTGCACGACGCGACAAGGCCGTCCGCGGCCGTTGCCCGGTCCGATGCCTGCTCGACCGCCGGCCGCACGACGTTGGCCAGGCACACGGCAGTGGCACCCGTCAACGCGCCCAGGATCTCGTCGAGCGTGCGAGGGCCCAGCCGGTCCGAACGGGTCACCAGCAGCTGGAAGATCTCCGTACCGGCGTCGTTCGCGAACCGCATCAGGGTCTCATCATTCGCGGTGCTCACAAGACGTGCTCCTTCCGACACCGGCTGCCTTCAGATCAGGTTCCTCACCACGAACCACACATTCGCCGGCCGCTCTGCCAGCCGCCGCATGTACCACGCGAACCACGCCGAGCCGTACGAAATGAGCAGCCGCACCCCGGCGCCCTCCTTTGCCAGCCGGTCCACGACGTCGCCGCGAATCCCGTACAGCAGGTGGAACTCGACCGCCTTGGGCGCGAGGCCCCGCCCGGCCGCCTTCGACTGGATGGCGCGGATCAACCGGTCGTCGTGGGTGCCGAATACCGGCCGCAGCCCCTTGGTGGCCGCCAGCTCGAGCATGCGGCCCGCGAGCGTCTCGTACCCCCGGTCCACGTCGCGCTTCGAAGGGAACGCCACGTCGGGCGGCTCGCGGTAGGCGCCCTTCACCAGCCGAATGCCGGGTGAGAGCGGCGCCAGCGCCTCGAGATCCGCGGGCGTGCGGCGCAGGTACGCCTGCAGGCACACGCCCACATTGGCGTGCTTCGCGCGCAGCGCGCGATACAGCGCGAGCGTCGCGTCCACGTAGCGCGACTCTTCCATGTCCACGAACAGCCACGAGCGCGACGAGGCCGCCGCCGCGGCCAGCGCGTCCAGGTGCGCCGCGCACACCGCCCGGTCCTGCTCGAGGCCGAGGTGCGTGAGCTTCACGGAGATCTCTGCGGGCAGGCCGCGGCGGGCGATCTCCCCGTACACGCCGATGTAGTGGTCCCGCACGGCCGCGGCCGCGTTGGTCACGTGCTCCCCCAGCTCGGTCAACACGCTGCCGACGCCGCGTTGCGCCAGGGCGGCGGCGGCCTCGAGCGCGCTCGCGACGTCCTCGCCGGGCATGAACCGCTTGACCGCGCGCCGGACGAACGCTTGGCGCGGCAGGGTACGGCCGAGAAAGGTGCTGCGAGAAGCCGTGAGGAGGAGCGAGCGGGCGAGCGACATCACAGTCTCCGAAGTGCAACGAGTGCGATCGCGGTGAGCACCAGCAGGAGCCCGCCGGCGAACAGGAGCGAGCGGCGGCTGCGCCGCCGCACGAAGGTCCCCGACGCCCGGATGCCGACGCCGAGGACCCGGATGCCCCGGCGAATGCCGATCGGGCCGGTCGGCCCGAAGGGCGCGGCCTGCGCCGCCGGGACTCCGCCCGGCGGCAGCGGAGCGTCGCCTAACTCGCCGAGGCCGAGGATGCCGCTGAACGATTCGGTGATGCGCATCCGCAGGCTGGTCGGCGGCCCGGGGGCGCCGCCTTTCAACGCGTCGTACGCCTCGTTGATACGCTGGAGGTTCCCCTGTGCCTTCTCGCGCAGCCGCGCGTTGTCGCCGAACCGGTCGGGGTGCCAGACCTGCGCGAGGTCGAGCCAGGCGCGACGCACGTCGTCGGGCGACGCGCCGGGCGGGACGCCGAGCACGCGGAGGGCCCGCCGGGCGTCCACGCGCTCCGACCCTAAATCTCGCCCCGGCGCGCGAACCGGGCGATGTGCTCGGCGGCGCGGTAGGCCAGCGCCTGGATCGTGCAGGTCGGCTGGCCGCGCCCGCTCGTGACGAGGCTCGAGCCGTCGCACAAGAACACGTTGCGCACGTCGTGGGTCCGGTGGAACCGGTCCACGACGGAGGTACGCGGGTCGTTGCCCATCCGGCACGTGCCCAGCAGGTGGAAGCCGACCTGCTGCTCGAAGTTGTCGGGCCTCCAGGCGCGGCGCGCGCCGGCGGCATTCAGCAGCTCGACCGCCTTCACCGCCAGGAACCGCATCATCGCGACGTCGTCGGGATGGTCGCTGTAGGTGATGCGCGCCGCCGCCAGCCCCCAGTCGTCCCGCACCACCGGGTCGAGCTCGACCCGGTTGGTCTCGACGGCCAGCGACGTGGTGTGGACGTCCACGTTCATCGTCCGCGAGTAGTTGTGGCGCAGCAGCCGCTTGAACTCCGCGCCCCACGTCGGGGCGTCGGGCGGCAGGCCGCCCTGCACGAACAACAGCGGATAGCCCCAGTACCGCGCGTCGATCCCGCCGCCCCCGTAGAAGCCGCGCGCGGGATCGGCGTCGTAGAAGTCCCACAGCATCCGGGTGACCATCACGCTCTTCCAGTCGTTGAGCTGCCGCTCGAAGACGCCGGTGGTGGACGCGTTGCCATTGAACATCAGGTACTTGCCGACCAGCCCGCTCGAGTTCGCCAGGCCGTCGGGGAACCGGCTGCTGCGCGACAGCAGGAGCAGGCGCGGCGTTTCGCAGCCGTTGGCGCACACGACCACGGCGCGCGCCGGCTGGAAGTGCTCGGCCTTGGCCGCGTCGAAGTAGGTGACGCCCCGCGCGCGCCCGCGTTCGTCGGTCTCGATGGCGCGCACGTAGCTGTTCGGGCGGACCTCGCAGCGGCCCGTTGCCTCGGCGGCGGGGATCGTGGTGACCAGCGTGGACGACTTGGCCCGGTGCTCGCACCCGAAGCCGGCGCAGTAGCCGCAGTGCTGGCAGCCGGGGCGGCCGCGATACGGCCCGGAGATGATCGCCATCGGCGCGGGCTGCGGGTGCAAGCCCAGCGCGCGGGCGCCGCGCTCGAACAGGACGCCGGAGGACTTCACGGGCAGCGGCGGCAGCGGGTAGGGGCGCGAGCGGGGCGGATCGAACGGCCCCGGCACGCCGGAAACGCCCAGCTCCCACTCGGCCTTCGTGTAGTACGGCTCCAGCTCGGCGTAGGTGATGGGCCAGTCCGCGAAGCCCGTGCCGCCGATCGAGCCGTGGCGGCTCCGCTCGTTGAAATCCAGCTCCTTGAAGCGCCAGTAGTTGGAGGTGAACATCACGCTCCCGCCGCCCACCAGCCGGTGGTACACGGTGGCCTGGTGGCGCCGCGGCCGGGCGCCCGGTCCCTGCAGGTAGACCTGCGGCTGGAGCGCGGCGGTGTTGTTCAGGTAGCCGCGGTCGAATGCCTTGAATTCGTCGTGCTCGAACTCGTGCGCTTCGAGCCGCGGCCCCTGCTCGAGCACCAGCACGGTGAAGCCGGCGGTCGCCAGCTCCTTCGCCATGACGCCGCCCGACGCGCCCGAGCCGACCACGACGAAGTCCACGGTCTGGCCCGCGCGGAATCTCGCTATTCGCCGGCGCTGTTGTGGCATCTCAGGAGCCCCGCTGCGCGTCGGCGTCGTACTCGCCGAACGGCGGCTGCCACACGTAGCGCGGCTCGAACCCGAGTACGCGCCACCCGGCGCCCTCGAAATTCCCGCCCCAGGACGGATTGGCGAACATCCCGATCACCGTCATGGTGCGCACCTGCCGGAAGAACCAGTCGCGCTCGCTGGCGCGCAGCAGCCGCACCTGCTGCTCCGACGTCAGCTCGGCGAACCGGCTCCTGCCGGGATGCCGGCGTGCCACCGTCGCGTTGAACCGGTCGAGCGACTCGAGGAACGGCTGGCGCTGATCAGCGGCCCACGTGGCGAGGCTGCTGTCCACATAGTGGATGACGTGCGCCTCGCGGGCGCCGGGCAGATCGTCGGTGGGGATGACCTGGGCGGCGACGGCCTCGACGTCCGCCGCCTGCTCGGGCGTCAACACCTCGAGTGGCGGAGGCGCTTCGCCCCGCTCCGAGGCGCGCCTCGCGGCGTCGGCGTGGGCGTGCGCGCCGGCGACGTCTTCCGGCCTCGCCGCGAGCCACGCGGCGCCGATGCCGGTGCCGGCGGCCGCCAGAAACGCGCGCCGCGACAGGTCGCTCATCGTGGAACCTCCACGCGCGCTATGCTACAACGCGGCGTGGAGGGTCGCCAGTTTTCGGTGGGGTCAGCGGGAGAGGCGGATGCCCATCAGGACGAAGGCGGCGATCGCGAGCACGCTGCCGGTCCAATAGATGAACATCCACTTGAGCAGCTCGCTACGCATCGCCCCGAGCTCGGCTTGCAGCTTCGCCTCGAACCGGGCGAAGTAGCTCTCGGCAAGGTCTTTCAGCTCGGATTTGTACTGGGCGTCCACTTGGTTGAACCAGTCCACCAGTTCGTTCGTGACTTCGTCGCCGAACGTGTCGTAGAACTTCTTCGAGAGCTTCGCGGTGACCGGCAAGTTACGCTCCAGCGCAGGACGGCCACACTCTATAGGATACCTGCCCGAAGGTGGTAACCGAAAGATTGCGAGCCTTTTGCGACGGCCCCGGCCGGGTTAGCTTTGGCGCTGATTTCGGGCGCCGCCGGGCGGCCGGCCGTACCGGCCCCGCGGCGCCCGTGTGTTTCTCAACCTGTTGATGGGCAAGGCGTTATGAAGGCGAGCGACGTTCGAAAGGGCACCGTCCTGCGGGTCGATGGCGCCCCGTGCCGGGTGATGGATTTCCAGCACCGGACGCCGGGCAACCTGCGGGCGTTCGTTCAGGTCCGGATGCGGAACCTCAAGACCGGGAACACATTCGACACGCGCCTCTCGGCCACGGACAACGTGGACGAGGTGCGGCTCGACACCAAGGAATTCCAGGTCATGTACCGTGACGATAGCGGGACGCACGTCATGGACGCTCATACGTACGACCAGTTCTACATCAGCGACGAGGTGGCGGGCGACGTGGCGCGGTGGCTCGAGCCCGAGATGCACTTCCAGGCCGAGCTGATGGACGGGCAGGTGGTGGGCCTGCAGCTGCCGGCCGCGATGGAGTTCACGATCGTGGAGACGGCGCCGGTGATGCGCGGGGCGACCAAGACCGCGTCCAACAAGCCGGCGAAGCTCAACAACGGCGCGACGATCAACGTGCCGGAATTCCTCGACACGGGTACGCGGGTGCGGGTGGATCCGCGCAGCGGGGAGTACCTGGAGCGCGCGAAGTAGCTGCGGTTATCGATTCGTCGCCTGGCTCTGGCGGCGAACCAGCTCGATCCAGTTCTGCATGACGGGGCGGACGTCGTGGGCCAGGTGCACGGTGGCGATGCCGCCGGCGCCGAGCTCGCGCTCGATGGCGTACCGATCGCTCACCGCGGTCGTTAGGCGCCCGAGCGCGTCGCTCACCGGCGGCTCCGCTCGTCGTAGCGTAGCCGCTCGAGCAGCCCCTGGACCGCGAGGAGGGCCGTGGTGCTCGCGCCGCCGCGCACCATGGCGAACCGCCGGCCGTCCGGCGTCACGTCGTACTCCCGTAACGAACCGCCGGGGAGGAACGCTCCGGAGAACAGGCGGCGGCGCTCGGTCACCTCGAACGCCGGCTGGGTCCGCACCGACGCTACCATCATCACGTCGCCCTCGCGGTAGAACAGCTCGCGGCCATCCCGCGACCAGCAGGGCTCCGTACCGCCGTTGAGAGATACCGGCACTCGAGGTCCGGGGCCCGGGAAGGGGCGCACGTAAACCTCCGCACGGCCGGGCTCGGACGACTGGTACGCCAGCCAGCGGCCGTCCGGCGACAGCGTGGGCGCGGACTCCTCGAACGCTTCCAGGATGATCATCCGGGCCGCCGGGGCCGAGTCGAGCCGCATTGCTCGGATGCCGCTGTTCTGCGACCCATTCTCGTAGAACACGACGATCCCCTCCGGCGAGATGGACGCGGGATACCGGCTCCCGGGCGCGACGAGGAGTGATTCGGGCGCGCCGCTGCCGTCGGAGACGATCCACCACAGGTCGGCGTTGCTGGCGTATACGATGCGCCGCCCGTCGGGCAGCCAGACCGGGCGCTCGCTGATGCGGTTGGTGGTGAGCCGGGTCCAAGCCTGCTGCGTCAGGTCCAGCGTCCACACGTCCGAGCCGCCCGCCTGGTCCCCGACGCCGATCGCCAGCCGGCGCCCATCGGGCGAGAACCGAGGCCCGGCGTAGCCCCTCGGTGCGCCCCCGACATCCGTGGACCTCCCGTCGCGGCCGACCATCGTCACGCTGCGGTCGCTCACCGCCCCACGCTGGGCGTAGATGATCCGGCCGTCTGCGGAGACACCGGCCTGGACGTTCCCCACGGCGTCCACGATCGCGTCGCGGACGATGGTCACGGGCTGGCCGGACGGACGCAGGCTCCCGACGTCGAACGGTACTGCCACGAGCGATCCGTCGCGGTTGCCGAGCACCACGTAGCCCGCCTCGACATAGTGCGGGTTGCTCCCCAGCTGCTCGAACCGCGTGATCCGTCCGGAGGAGAGGTCGAGCGCCGCGAGCCGGTCGGTGTCTCTGGTACGGATCGTGAACAACACCGTCCGGCCATCGGGCAGCAGCGTCGGGTACCGGTACGTCTCCAGCGAGGCGCTGTCGGGCGTGGCGAGCACCCGCGGGGGGCCGCCGGCGGCCCCGATCGCCATGAGGCGCCGAAGCGGCGAAGTGCCGTGGACCGCCTGGTTGTAGCGGATGGTGTCGTCGGTGCCCCACTCGAACGCGAATCCCTCGCACGAATCGCAGATCGCCACCGGGACGCCTCCCGCCAGCGCGACCTTCATGAGTCGAGGACCCTGCCGAAAGCCCAGCCACCGGCCATCCGGTGAGAAGAACGGCAGGACGCCGCTCCGCATGCCCGCGACGGCGACCGGATCCACACGGTCGGCGTAGCGGATATGGATGCCGGCCCGTCCGCCGGAGCCGGTGTACGCGAACGCCGACCCGTCCCTGGCATAGGCGATGCTGTTCCCGATCTGCTGGAAGTACGCGGCGCTGTCCGGCAGCGTGACCGCGTACCGCGTGACGATCGGCGCGACGTCGGCCGTGCGGCCGTTCCGCCCGGCCCACACGCCGAAGCCCAAACCCGCCGCCGCGACGACCCATGGCGCAACCCGCGCGGCCGTCGCGAGGAGATTCGCCCGGCGGGGTGCGGGCTGCGCCGGCGTCGCCTCGCGCGCAGCGGTCCCTGGCACCGCGACGAACGCCGGATTCGCCAGCGCCTCGGCGAATTGCGCGGCACCGGCGAACCGGTCCGCCGGGAGCTTCTGGAGTGCGGTGCGGATCGCTGCATCGACGTGCGGCGGGATCGTCTTGCGCTGCACAGTGAGCGAGCGCGGCTCCTCGGTCACCACCCGCGCGATGATCGCCTGCGCCGTCGGGCCAGTGAACGGCGGTTCGCCCGTCAGCATCTCGTACAGGACGCAGCCCAGCGCGTAGATGTCGGCCTTGGGCGTGATCTCCCGCTCGCCCATGGCCTGCTCGGGGCTCATGTAGTGCGGCGTGCCGAGGCTCATGCCCGTCTCGGTCATCCGCGTCCCGCCGTCCGAGCGACTGACCGCCAGCGCGATCCCGAAGTCCGCCACCATCGCGCTGCCGTCGTGCAGCAGGATGTTCTCCGGCTTGATGTCGCGGTGCACGACGTGGTGCCGGTGGGCGTAGTCGAGCGCGCTCCCTACCTCCCGCGCGATCCGCACCGCGTCCTCCACCGGCAGCTGCTTCTCCCGGTGGAGCCGGTCGCGCAGCGACTCGCCTTCCACGTACGGCATGACGTAGAAGACCAGGCCGCCGGACTCGCCCGAGTCGTAGAGGCTCAGGATGTGCGGGTGCTGGAGGTTGGCGGTGGTCTTGATCTCGGCCAGGAACCGCTCGGCGCCGAGGATGGCGCTGAGCTCGGGGCGCAGGACCTTCAGCGCGACCTTGCGGTCGTGGCGGACGTCGTGCGCGAGGTACACCGTGGCCATCCCGCCCTGCCCCAGCTCCCGCTCGATGCGGTAGCGGTCGGCGAGCGAGGTCGCCAGCCGGCCGAGAATGTCGGTCATCGCGGCGAGCCCGCCGTGCGCTGGCGCAGCTCCTCGAACCAGTTGTCGGTGATGATCAGCGGCGAGGCCTGCTGCGAGGCCTGGGAGCGCAGGCGGCGGCCCATGATGAAGCGGCCGTCGGGGCCGATGTCGTAGGGCGTGTAGTTCTCGGGGGTCGCCAGGTAGAGGTCCTCGCGCAACCGGAACAGCACCCGGGCCGCGCCCAGCCGGGGCGCCGGGCCCGGCGTCACCGTCACCGCGACCATCTCGCGGGCCGCGTTGACGTAATACAGCTCGCGCGAGCGCCGGTCCCAGAGCGGCGCCACGCCGCCCCCGTTGGAAACCTGCCACTTGGCGCTCTGCGTGCTCGGGAAGGGCCGCAGGTAGATCTCCGTGCGGCCGGTTTCGTTCGACTCGTGGGCCAGCCACCGCCCGTCGGGCGACAGCGTGATCACCGCCTCGTCGAACGACGTCACCACGATGGGCACCTGCGTCGTATCGCCCGCGCGCACGCCGATGATGTTCCGGCCGCCGACCTGGCCCAGCGTGCCACCCGTGCGGGCCAGCAGCCACTGGCGGTCCGGCGACCAGGCGCCCTCGAAGATGGCGTCGGGCAGGTCGAGCAGCAGTGAGTCACGGCCCGTCCCGTCGGCCGCCCGTCCGTACAGATTGGCGCTGGGCGAGCGATTGGACGCGAACATGATCGAACGGCCGTCGGCCATCCAGCGCGGCCGGTACTCGGACGCGCTGTCGGTGGTGACACGCGAGAGCGGGCCGTTAGGCAGCTGCTTCACCCAGATGTCGTCGCCGGCGTCGGTGTTGAGACCGATGGCCACTCGCGCGCCGTCCGGCGACAGGGCCCAGCCGGCGTTGCCGCCGAACACGGTGAAGCGGAACGTCCAGGAGGAATCGATCGGTGTCTCGCGGCCCGAGCGGTCGACCCACACCATGCTGTACAGCTCGCGCGACGACAGCCCGCCGCCCTGCCGGACCACCAGCGTCCCGCTCGCCGACACGTCCATCAGGGGCGAGACGTCGTTCACCAGCGCGATGCTGTCGAGCAGGGGCATCGACGAGCCGCTGGTCTCCAGCCGACCGGCGTCGAACGGCACGCCCAGCATGGCGCCGTCGCGCCGCACGTACACGATGTGCCCGGTGGGCACGTAGCGCGCCATGGCGACACCGACCAGCAGGCGGCGGTCGGCGCCGCTGCCGAGGTCGAGGCTCCACAGGTCCTGCTCCAGCCCGCACCGCCCGCCGCGGCACCGGATGTACAACAGGCTGCGGCCGCCCGGCAGCGCCGTGGGATGGACCGCGGTCACCGAGTCCGAGCGCCAGATCGTCTCCGGCGGCCCGCCCACGTCGGGAATCCGCCTCAGCTCGCGCTGGCCGGTCAGGATGTAGACGATGTGGCCGTCGTCCATCCAGGCGATGCCGGGCGCGCCGGACAGCGAGTCGGCCAGCGTGATGGCGGCGCCGCCCACGAGCGGCAGCTTCTTGAGCCGGCCGCCCTGGACGAACGCGATCCACTGCCCGTCGGGCGAGAACGTGAAGTTGAGCGCATTGTCCGTGCCGCCGAGCGGCGTCGCTTCGTAGCGCGAGCGCTGCTTGACCCAGAGCTGCGTGCCGTTGGTTCCCGGGCCGACGTAGACGAGGTTCGCCCCGTCGGCCGAGATGCGAAACAGCTGGTTGTCGAGCGTCGCCTGCGAGGCCGGCAGCGACAGGCCGTAGCGCGTGACGGGCCGCGGCGGCCGGGGCCGGGTCAGCGCCCAGGCGGCCACGGCCACCGCGATGGCGGCCAGCGACCAGGGCGCCAGCCGCAGCGCCCGCTCGACCATGAGCCGCCGGCGCTCTCGCGGCGACACGGCCACCGGTGCGGCCGCCGTGGTCGCGTGCGTCGGGATCGCACCGGGCTTGGCCAGCGCCTCGGCGAACTGGGCCGCGCTGGCGAAGCGGTCGGCCGGCAGCTTCTCGAGCGCCATCTGCACCGCGGCTTCGATGTGCGGCGGGATGGTGTGCCGCTGCAGCATCAGCGACCGCGGCTGCTCCGTCATGACGCGCGCGATGATCGCCTGTGCCGTTGGCCCGTTGAACGGGGGCTCGCCCGACAGCATCTCGTAGAGCACGCAGCCCAGCGCGTAGATGTCGGCCTTGGGGGTGATCTCCCGCTCACCCATGGCCTGCTCGGGGCTCATGTAGTGCGGCGTGCCGAGGCTCATGCCCGTCTCGGTCATCCGCGTCCCGCCCTCCGAGCGGCTCACCGCCAGCGCGATCCCGAAGTCCGCCACCATCGCGCTGCCGTCGTGCAGCAGGATATTCTCGGGCTTGATGTCACGGTGCACGACGTGGTGCCGGTGGGCGTAGTCCAGCGCGCCCGCGACTTCCCGCGCGATCCGCACCGCGTCCTCCACCGGCAGCTGCTTCTCGCGCTGGAGCCGGTCACGCAGCGACTCGCCTTCCACGTAGGGCATCACGTAGAAGACCAGGCCATCGGCTTCTCCCGAGTCGTAGAGACTCAGGATGTGGGGGTGCTGGAGGTTGGCGATGGTCTTGATCTCGGCCAGGAAGCGATCGGCGCCGAGGATCGCCGAAAGCTCGGGGCGCAACACCTTCAGCGCCACCTTGCGGTCGTGGCGCACGTCGTGCGCGAGGTAGACCGTGGCCATGCCGCCGGCGCCGAGCTCGCGCTCGATGCGGTAACGGTCGGTGAGGGCGGTCTCAAGCCGGGCGATGCCGTCCAACGCGAACCCTCCACGGAAGGTGGCCGTGAAGATGCCGCGATGCGGGGCCCGGCGAAAGAGAGGCCAGGGCAGTAGAATTGCGGGCATCGCGGGGGCACCCGCACGGAGCGGAGGGCGTCGGATATGACACAGGCAGCGACACGGGCGGTTGCGCTCGCCGCGGCAGCGATCGGGGCGGTTGCCGCCTGCGGCGGCTCGGGAATCCGGGGCGAAGAAACGGCCGTGTTGACGCAGGCGCCGAACGTCCCGCCCCCGATTACCCGGCGTCACGCGACCAGAGTCGTCGTCCACCTCGAGACGACGGAGCGGACCGCCCGCCTGGCGGACGGCGTCGAATACACGTTCTGGACGTTCGGCGGCGCGGTACCGGGCTCCTTCATCCGCGTGCGCCAGGGCGACCTGGTGGAGTTTCACCTCAACAACCATCCCTCGAGCCACAACCCGCACAACATCGATCTCCACGCCGTCACGGGCCCGGGGGGCGGGGCGAGCTCGTCGTTCGTCGCGCCCGGGCATGCGGCGACCTTCGCGTTCAAGGCGTTGAACCCCGGTCTGTACGTCTACCACTGCGCCACCGCGCCGGTGGGGATGCACATCGGCAACGGGATGTACGGCCTGATCCTGGTCGAGCCGGCGGCCGGCCTGCCGCGGGTCGATCGCGAGTACTACGTGATGCAGGGCGAGTTCTACACCCGGGGCGCGTACGGCTTGGCGGGGCACCAGCCCTTCGACATGGCCCGGGCGATCGCCGAGGACCCGGCCTACGTGGTCTTCAATGGCGCGGTCGGCGCGCTGACCGGCGAGCGCGCCCTGACGGCCGCCGTCGGCGAGACCGTGCGACTGTACGTCGGCAACGGCGGGCCCAATCTGATCTCGTCCTTCCACGTCATCGGTGAGATCTTCGACCGCGTCTGGGACGAGGCCGGCTCGTCCCCCAACTCCAACATCCAGACCACGCTGGTTCCGGCCGGCGGCGCGGCGATCGTGGAGTTTCGCGTCGAGGTGCCGGGCACGTTCATCCTGGTGGATCACTCGATCTTCCGCGCTTTCAACAAGGCGGCGTTGGGCATGCTGCGCGTGGACGGATCCCCGGATTCGAGCGTTTACTCGGGGCGCCTGGCGGAGGGCATCTACAATCCCGAGGGCGGCGCGGTACAAAGCATTCCCGCGCCCGGCGGCGAGCCGCCACGGGCGCGCTCCGTGGCCGAGCAGGTCGAGTTCGGGGGGCGGGTGTACGCGCAGAACTGCGCCGCCTGTCACCAGCCCGACGGCCGGGGGCTGGCGGGCGCCTTCCCACCGCTGGCCGCCTCCGATTTCCTGAACGCCGACCCGCGGCGCGCGATCGGCATCGTGCTGAACGGCCGCTCCGGGCCGATCACGGTGAACGGCGCCGCGTACAACAGCGTCATGCCGGCACTCGCCCTCACGGACGCCGACGTCGCGAACGTGCTGACGTACGTCTACAGCCAGTGGCGGAACTCGGGCGCCGTGGTGACGCCCGAGCAGGTTCGCGCGGTTCGGGCGGCGTCGCCGCGGCCGTCGGCGAGTGCGGCCGGGGCCCACTGACTCCGGCCGGGCCCCGACGCCTTCAGGCGTGACCCGCCGCATCCTGCTCGCCGACGCCGACGCGTTCTACGTGAGCGTCGCCCGCCTCGTGGACCCCGAGGGCGCGGGCCGCGCCGCGCTGCTCATCGTGGGCGGCGCGTCGCGTCGCGGCGTGGTCACCTCGGCCTCCTACGAAGCGCGCCGGTTCGGCGTCACCAGCGCGATGCCGATGGCCCGCGCCCTCCGGCTCTGTCCGGACGCCACCGTCGTGCCCGTACCGTGGGATGCCTGCGTCGACAAAAGTCGCGAGATCCGCCGCGTGCTGGCCGACTTCGCGCCCGTGGTGGAGACGGCCTCCAGCGACGAGCACTACCTCGACCTCACCGGCACGGAGCGGCTCTACCACGACGAGCCGCTGGCCGAGACCGCGCGGCGTATCCGCGAAGCCGTGCTCGCCACCACCGGGCTCAGCCTGTCCATCGGCGGCGGCACGTCCAAGGTGGTCGCGAAGATGGCGGCCACGGCGATCAAGCCCGCCGGCATTCAGATCGTGTCGCCGGGCGGGGAGGAGGCGTTCCTTGCGCGGTTCGCGCTCGCCGACCTGCCCATGGTGGGCCCGCGATTCCAGGAGCGGCTCGCGCGGTTCGGCCTCGTGGCCGTGATGGACGCTGTGCACGCCGGGCGCGAGCGGCTGATCCGGTGGCTCGGGCCGCGCGAGGGAGCCTGGCTGTGGGATCGGGCGCGCGGCGTGGACACCTCGCGCGTGGTGCGCCGCGGCGACAACAAGTCCATCAGCCGCGACGAGACGTTCATGGAGGACGTGGACGACGACGCCGAGCTGCACCGGCGCCTGCTCGAGCAGGTGGACCGCGCCTGCGGTGACATGCGGGAGGACGGGCTCCGCGCCCGCACCGTCACGGTGCATCTCCGCGACGCCGACTTCACCGACCGGCAGGCGAGCCGCACCCTGGATGCGCCGATCAGCAGCGACCGCGCGGTGTACCGCCTGGCCCGGGAGCTGCTGGCCCGGCTGCGCCGGGAGCGGCCCGGCCCGGCGCGACTGCTCGGCGTTGCGCTAAGCCAGCTGGTGCGCGAGGACGCGCCAGCGCAGCTGTCGCTGCTCGAAGCGCCGGCGCCCTCCACCGAGACGGAGAAGGACCGGCGCGTGGCGGCGGCGGTGGACGAAGTGCGGCGCAAGCTCGGCTACGGCGCGGTGGCGCTCGGGCGCGTGCCGCATCCGCGGCGGCGAACGACGGACCGCGACTGACTTGCCGCAGCCGAGTCCAGGCGGCATCCTGACCGCATCACCTCATGCGGGGCGGACCTGATGTGGCTCGCGCGGCTGGGCGGACTGTTGGTTGGCGTCGGGACGTTCGTGGCGCTCCGGGGCTGGTATCGGACCTGGCCTGCGCCGTCGTCGGCGGCCTCGCTGCTCGTGCTTTCCGCGACCGTGGTCGCGGTCGCTGAAGCGATCGCTGGGCGCCTCAAGCTGGCGTCGCCGTCGCTGCGGGCGTGGGCGCGCTGGGCCGGCGGCAGCGGCATCGTGCTCGGGGCGGTCGCGTGGCTCCTGGTGATGATGATCGGCGTTAGGCACGACGGCGTGTACGCGAGGGGCGACCTCGGTCGCATCGCCGACGGGCTGGGCGCGTTCCAGCGCGACTCGGGCCGCGCGGCCCGCTCGGCCGACGACCTCGACCGCCGATACCGGTCGTATCAGGCGTACGTAGGATGGGAGACCATGACCATCCGCGCCACGCCCGACGGATGGACGGCGGAGGTGCGGCCCACGCGCACCCTGCAGACGTGCGCCATCTACGAAGGCTCGACCCCACTCGCGCCCGCGACCGCGCCGGGGGTAGCCGCCTGCACGCGCGAGCCGCACGGCTCCGGCTTCTGGATCGGCTGGCTCATGGTCGCGATCGGCGTCCCGGTCGGCGCGAGTGCGGCGCTGATGGATCGCCGGCCGGCGATCCCGGTGACGGGAACCGCGACGTAGCCGTGCAACCAACACCTCCGCCGCCGGACGCCGGCGACGCGGCCAGGCGCGCGCAGCTTCAGCAGGCGCTCGGTCCGGACTACGCGGTCGGTGAGCTGCTGGGCAAGGGCGGGTTTGCCGAGGTGTATGCCGCGACCGACCTCAGGTTGAAGCGCCAGATCGCGGTCAAGGTCCTGCGCTCGGACCTGGTGTTCACGCTCGCCGTGCTCGAGCGGTTCCGGCGTGAGGCGGAGGCCGTCGCGCAGCTTCGTCATCCCAACATCGTCCCGATCTACGACGTCGGCGATCGGGCCGATCTCGTGTTCTACACCATGCCCCGCATCAGCGGCGAGAGCCTGCGGGCCGTGCTCGAGCGCGAAGGTCGGGTACCTTCCGAGGAGGCGCGCCGCATCCTGCGCGAGGCGGCGCTCGCGCTCCAGGTGGCGCACGAAGCGGGGTTCGTGCACCGCGACATCAAGCCGGACAACATCATGCTCGACGGGCCCGAACGGCGCGTGCTGCTGATGGATTTCGGGGTCGCGAAAGTGCTCGCCGGCGACGGCGCGCAGATCACGGGGGCCGGCGTGGCCGTCGGCACGCCGCACTACATGAGCCCGGAGCAGGCCTCGGGCGACCCAAGCGTGGACCACCGCTCCGACCTGTACGCACTCGGGGTTGTGGGTTACCAGATGCTCGCGGGCCGCACGCCGTTCACGGGCGCCAGCTTCGGGGAGCTGATGGTCGCCCACATCCAGGCGACGCCGGAGGATGTCGGCGCGGTGCGACCGGACGCGGCTCCCGACCTGGCAGCGGCGGTGATGCGGTGTCTGGCGAAGAGCCCAGACGCGCGGTGGCCTACGGCGGCCGCGCTCGCCGCCGCGCTCGCCGGAGGCGGCACGGTCGCGCCGGCGCCTGCGGCGCGCGGGCTCTCGCGCCGCGGGGCGCTGATCGGGGCGGTCCTCGCCGTCTCACTGGTGGGCGTGGGCGTACTGCTGCAGCGCGCGCGCGAGCCGGACCGCCTGGTCGCGGCGTCCGGCGCGAGCGTGGCGGTGCTCTACTTCGACAACCTCTCGCGCGACTCCAACGACCTCTACCTCGCCGAGGGGCTCGGAGAAGAGATCACCAGCCGCCTCAGCGCGCTCGGGCGGGTGCAGGTAAAGAGCCGGAGCGCCGTGCGCCGCGCACAGGCCGCGGCCGCCGGCGACCTGGCGGCGCTGGGCCGGGGCCTCGGCGTGCGGTTCCTCGTCGAGGGAAGCGTCCGCCGCGCGGGCCGGCGCGTGCGCGTAGCAGTCTCCCTCGTCAACGCCGCCGACGGCTTCCGGGTCTGGGGCCAGGAGTTCGATCGCGCGACGACCGATCTGCTCGCCGTCGAGGTGGAGATCGCCCGCGACGTCGCGACGATGATTGCCGGACGGCTGCAGCCGCAGGAGCGCGCTTCCCTCGCCGCGCAGCCGACGCAGAGCCCCGAGGCCTACGACCATTTCCTCCGCGCGAACCACTACCTCACCCAGCGCGGCCCGCGACCGCTCGCCCGGGCGATCGCCGAGTACCAGGAGGCGCTGCGGCTCGATTCGAGCTTCACGCAGGCGCTGGCGCGCGTGGCCCTGTCCTACGCCGTGGCGCTGTGGTGGGGCTGGCCGGTCGACGGAATCGGCCCGGATGCCCTGCTCGCGCGTGGGCTCGCCGCGACGGACCGCATCCTCGCCCGCGACTCGGGCGTCGCCGACGCGTGGGTGGCGCGCGGGTTCCTGCTCACGTTCCGCCACCCGCGCACCTACCAGGGCGTCGAGGAAGCGTTCCGTCGCGCGCTCGAGATCGATCCGGACAACCTCGAGGCGCTCCAGCAATACGCCTGGGTGAAGTCCACCACGGGCGACGACTCGGCCGCGGCACGGTACTACCGCAGGATCCTCGAGTTGGAGCCGGACCGGCCCGTGACGTGGTCCGCGCTGGCCTGGCACGTCGAGTTCCGCGGCCGGCGCTACGCCACGGCCCGGCGGCTCATGGACAGCGCACTGGCCATCGATCCCTCGGCCTTCTTCCTCTACCCGCAGCGCGCCTTGGCGCGGCTCCTGCTCGGCGACACCACCGGCGCCCTCGCCGACGGGGAGGCCGGCACCCGCCTCAGCCCGCCCGGCTACCCCCTGATGGCCGAGGGGACGCTCGCCGAGGTCGAGGCCCGGAGCGGCCGGCGCGCCGCGACCCGCGCGCGGCTGACACGCCTGCTGAGCGGCCTGATGGACCCCGCTCGCCCGACCCCACTGGAAGCGCTATCCATCGTCCCGGCGCTGGTGGCGCTCGGGGAGCGGGACCGCGCGCTGGCCTTTGTCGAGCGCGTGCAGCCGCGCGGTGCGGCCCTGTGGTTCTACCTGCGGTTTCCGGCCTTCGACCCGATCCGCGCGGACCGCCGCTTCCAGCGCGTCGTGGCCGAGAGCCGCCCGGCCGCGGGCGGCCCCATTTGAGCAGAGATGCCGCGGCAGGCTTCGAGCTTGAACGACTCTCTCCACGGAGGGCGCCATGGACATCTGGACGATCGGTGAGTGGGTGGGCAAGGTCGGGTTCGTGTCCCTGTTCATCGTCTACGGCATTACCCACCTCGTGAGCCGCCAGGCCCTCACGGGTTACGCGGCCTCGAAGGGCGTCCCCATGCCGGGGGCGTTCGTGGTCATCACCGGCCTGATGATGCTGGCCGGCTCGGCCATGATCCTGCTCAAGTGGCACGCGCTGTGGGGCGTCGGCCTGCTCGTGGTCTTTCTGTGGACCGTGGCGGTCGTCATGCACAACTTCTGGGCCATCAAGGATCCCGCGACGCGGGTTGGTGACCAGGCGCACTTCTTCAAGGACGTGGCGCTGGGCGCCGGCGCGATCCTCTACGGCATCGCGGTGCACCGCGGCGCCTTCTGAGACGGGCCGGGAACCGTTCGGCCCTCGCGGTCGTATTCTCCGTAGACCCTGAGGAGCGAGAAGCGTGCTGATTCGCCGTCCGCCCGACATTCCGTCGTCTGAGCTCACGCCCGAGCCGCTGTACCTGCGGCGCCGGGAGTTCATCGCCGCCACCGGCCTCGCCGCGGGCTCCCTGGCGTTCCCGGCGCTCGCCCGCGCGCTCGAGCGCGCGTCCGGCCAGCAGCGCGAGGACCGGCTGACGCCCTGGGAAGACGTGACCGGGTACAACAACTTCTACGAGTTCGGCACCGGCAAGGACGACCCCGCCGAGAACGCCCACACGCTGCGGCCGCGCCCCTGGACCGTGGAGATCGCGGGCGAGTGCGCCCGGCCCGGCCGGTACGACATCGATCTGCTGCTCCGAGGCGTGACGATCGAGGAGCGGGTCTACCGGATGCGGTGCGTCGAGGCGTGGTCCATGGTCATCCCGTGGAACGGCTTCCCGCTGGCGACGCTCATCAACCGGGTGCAGCCGACGCCGCGCGCGCGGTTCATCGAGTTCACGACACTGCTCGACCCCGAGCAGATGCCCGGGCAGCGGCGCGGCGTGCTGCCGTGGCCCTACGTCGAAGGACTCAGGCTCGACGAGGCCATGCACCCGCTGGCGATCCTCGCCACGGGCGTGTACGGGCGGCCGCTGCCCAACCAGAACGGGGCGCCGCTCCGTCTGGTGGTGCCGTGGAAGTACGGGTTCAAGGGCATCAAGTCCATCGTGCGCATCCGGTTCGCCGCGGAGATGCCGCGCAACACGTGGAACGTGGCCGCCCCTGACGAGTACGGCTTCTACGCCAACGTGAACCCCGAGGTGGACCACCCGCGCTGGAGCCAGGCGCGCGAGCGCCGCATCGGCGAGTTCCTGCGCCGCCCCACGCTGATGTTCAACGGCTATGCGGAGCAGGTCGGGCACCTCTACGCGGGCTTGGACCTGCGGCGGAACTACTAGCGTTTGAACGCGAGAAAGTTCCTCAGGCCGCTCCTGTTTCTGGTCTGTCTCGTGCCGATGGCCGTTGCGGCGACGGACCTGGCGCTGGGCCGCATCCGGGGTGAGTGGATCAAGGAGATCACCCACCGCACCGGCTTCTGGGGCCTGATCCTCATCACCATCACGCTGGCGGTGACCCCGCTGCGCCGGATCACGGGCTGGAACGCGGTGCAGCCCTATCGCCGGATGCTCGGCCTGTTCGGCTTCTTCTACATCTGTGTCCATTTCCTCATCTATGTGGTGCTCGACCGTCAGCTGCCGTTCGAGCCGGCGACCGCCTGGCCGGAGCTGGTCAAGGACGTCGCCAAGCGCCCATACATCACCCTCGGGTTCACCGGGTTCGTCCTGCTGATCCCGCTGGCGCTCACGAGCACGAAAGGCTGGGTCCGGCGCCTGGGCAAGCGCTGGGTGAGCCTCCACAGTCTCATCTACGTGACCGCGCTGGCCGGCGTGGTGCACTTCATGTGGTCGGTCAAGGCGGACCTGGCGCGGCCGACGGTGATCGGGCTCGTGCTGGCCCTGTTGCTCGCGATCCGCCTCGTCCCGCGCGGCGCGCTGGCGCAGGTGCGGGCCCGCCGGGAGGGCGCCGCCGCACCGCTGAGCGCCGAGTTGCCGTCCGCGGCACCGGGGCCGTAGACTCCGGTATCCTCCCCAAGGTGCCCGGCCGTGAAGACGATCGTCATGCCCCTTGTGATCGGTCTGGTCGGTCTGCTCCTGCTCGCGATCCTCATCCCCGGCCGCTCCGATGGCAGACCACTGGCCTACCGCGCCGCCGTGAAGAGTGATCTTCGGAACCTCGTCGCGAGCGAGGATGCCTTCTACGATTCGGCCGGACACTACACGGCGGACACGATAGCCCTGGGGTACCGCGCGGGCACGGGCGTGAGCGTGGAGATCACCCCGACGCCGTTCGGATGGTCCGCCGTCGGTCGCCACGAGCAGGTCGTGGACGGCCGCTGCCGCGTGTTCGCGGGCCGGGCGGCGAACCCGGTTCGCGATACGTTGCCGGGTGAGCCGGTGTGCGAAGGGAAGGGCTTCGAGCGAAGGCGCAGCCTGCGGAGCCGGCTGTTCCGCTTCTGATCTTCAGCGAATCCCGCGCAGCAGCGGAACGAACCGGACGGGGAGGACGCGGCGCTCGCGCAGGGCGCCGCGTTCGTCTTTCTCCACGAGCACGAGCTCCTGCGCGGCGTTCACGTCACCCACGGGCATCACGAGCCGGCCGCCCGGCGCGAGCTGGGCCAGCAGCGCGGGCGGAATCGAGTCGGCGGCGGCGGTGACGAGGATGGCGTCGAACGGCGCCGCCTCCGGCCAGCCGAGGTACCCGTCGCCGTGGCGGACCGCGACGGCGCCGTAGCCGAGCCGCTCGAGCCGGGCGCGCGCCTGGGTCGCGAGCGCCGCGAAGATCTCGATGGTCCACACGCGGCAGCCCGCCTCGGCCAGCACCGCGGCCTGGTAGCCCGAACCCGTGCCGACCTCCAGGGCGCGCATCCCCGCGCGCGGGCGGACCAGCTGGGTCATGAGCGCGACGACATACGGCTGCGAGATGGTCTGATCGAGGCCGATGGGCAGGGGGGCATCGTCGTAGGCCCGCGCGCGCAGCGAGCGCGGCACGAACTCGTGGCGCGGCACGGTGCGCATTGCCCGCAGGGTCGCGGTGTCGGTGATGCCGAACGGCTCGAGCCACCGCGCGACGAGCGCCTCGCGTTGCTCGCGCCAGCGCGCCTCGTCGGCGGGCCGCTGCGCTGAGAGGCTCGCGGCGCCCAGCGTCGCAAGCGCGAGAACCGCTGCCCCCGCCCCCCCTCGTGTCACGGCCGGTTCCGCGTTTTCGACTCCACGCCCCGGTTGAACCGCGCCAGCTCGACCGGCGCCCGCATGTGCGTGCCCTCGCCGACGCGCTCGACGCCGTCGTGGGCCTCGACCCGGAACGTCACCGTGCGCTCGTCCACCGCGGTCACTTCGGCCCGGGCGACGACCGTGAAGCCGACCGGCGTCGCCGCTAGGTGGCGCACGCTCACGCCGGCGCCCACCGAAATGCGCCCCTCGGCGAGGTACGGCTGGATCGCCGTAGCCGCCGCAAGCTCCATCAGCTCGATCATCATCGGCGTGCCGTAGACCAGCGGCCAGCCGTCGTAGTGGTGCCCGACCGTGCGGTCGGGCGTTACCACTTCCTGCCGCTCGGCCCATGCACCGACGGGGATACGGGCGGTCTCGCGGGCGTCCGGTTTCGAGGACATACTTGTGCTCCCAAGCTAATGCCGGCCCTCGCGGAGGTTGAAGCATGCGCCGTTCCGTCCGCTCGCTCCTCGCCGCATCCGCTCTGCTCGCCACGACCGCCGCCCCGGGCCTCGCGCAGCGGCGCGGGCAGCAGCGCGCGGCCGCGCCCGCGCCCGCCGTGTCGGCGGCGGCTTCCGGGTACGACTCGACCCTGTTCCAGGCCCTGCAGTGGCGCTCGATCGGGATCTTCCGCGGCGGGCGGGTCACCGCCGTCGCGGGGGTGATGGGCGAGCCGTACACGTACTACTTCGGCGGCACTGGCGGTGGCGTGTGGAAGACCACGGACGGCGGCATGAGCTGGGCGCCGGTCGCCGACAGCGCGCTGGGCGCGGGCTCCGTCGGCGCGATCGAGGTGGCGCCGAGCGACCCCAATGTGGTGTACGTGGGCACCGGCGAGTCGCCGATCCGTGGCAACGTGTCGCCGGGCGACGGGATGTACCGGTCCACCGACGCGGGCCGCGCCTGGTCGCGCATTGGGCTGCGCGACGCGGGCCAGATCGCGGCGATCCGCGTGCACCCGACCGACCCGGATCTGGTGTACGTCGCGGCGCTCGGCCACGTCTCCGGGCCCAACGCGGAGCGTGGCGTGTTCCGCTCGCGCGACGGCGGCCGGACCTGGGAGAAGATTCTGTTCCGCGGCGACACCGTCGGCGCGATCGACCTGGCGATGGACCCGCGCAACCCGCGCGTGCTGTACGCCGCGTTCTGGCAGGCGATCCGGCGGCCGTGGGAGCTGGTGAGCGGCGGCGCCGGCAGCGGGCTGTTCAAGAGCAGCGACGGCGGCGACACTTGGACCGAGCTGACGCGGAATCCCGGCTTTCCGCGCGGCATCGTCGGGAAGATCGGCGTGGCGGTTTCGCACCTGAACTCGGACCGCGTGTGGGCGATGGTCGAGGCCGACGACGGCGGACTGTTCCGTTCCAACGACGCGGGCCGGACCTGGACCCGGGTGAACGAGCAGCGCAACCTGCGGCAGCGGGCCTGGTACTACACCCACGTGCACGCGGATCCCGGGAGCAACGAGGGCGTGTATGTGCTCAACACCGCGTTGCTCCGCTCGATCGACGGAGGCACCACCTTCCAGGGCATCCAGGCGCCGCACGGCGACCACCACGCGCTGTGGATCGATCCGCACGACCCGCGGCGGATGATCAACGGCAACGACGGCGGCGCGAACGTGAGCTACAACGGCGGCCGCACCTGGACGGCGCAGGACAACCAGCCCACGGCGCAGTTCTACCACGTCACCACGACCAACGACTTCCCGTACAAGGTGTGCGGGGCGCAGCAGGACAACTCGACCGCCTGCACCGCGAGCCGCACCGACGGGGGCGGCATCGGCCGCACCGACTGGTACACGGTGGGCGGGTGCGAGAGCGGCTACATCGCCGTGCGGCCCGACAACCCTAACGTGTCTTACGCTGGCTGTTACGGCGGAGCGCTCGAGCGGCACGACCGGAGCACCGGGTTCGAGCGCAACATCAGCGTGTGGCCCGAGAATCCGATGGGCTGGGGTGCGGCGCAGCTGCGCGAGCGGTTCCAGTGGACGTTCCCGATCGTGCTCGCGCCCCACGACCCGAACGTGATGTACGCGGGCTCGCAGCGCGTGCACCGCTCCACGAACGAAGGCCAGAGCTGGCAGCCGATCTCGCCCGACCTCACGCGCAACGATTCGACGCGGGGACGCCCCTCGGGCGGGCCCATCACGAAGGACAACACCAGCGTCGAGTACTTCGGGACGGTGTTCACTATCGCGCCGAGCGCCCGCGAGCGGAACGTGATCTGGACCGGCAGCGACGACGGCCTGGTGCACGTGACGCGCGACGGCGGCGCCAACTGGGAGAACGTGACCCCGCGCGACCTGCCGGAATGGGCGACGATCTCGATGGTCGAGGCCTCCCCCCACGACCCCGCGACGGCCTACGTCGCGGCGCAGCGCTATCGGCTCGACGACTTCGCGCCCTACGCGTACCGGACGACGGACTACGGCCGCACCTGGACCCGCATCACGCGCGGCATCCCCGGTGGGCACTTCCTCCGCGTGGTCCGCGAGGACCCGGCGCGCCGCGGGCTGCTTTACGCCGGCGGCGAGTTCGGCGCCTACGTGAGCTTCGACGACGGCGCCAACTGGCAGAGCCTGCGGCTCAACCTGCCCATCGTGCCGATCCACGACATGGTGGTCAAGGAGAACGACCTCGTCGTCGCCACCCACGGCCGCTCGTTCTGGGTCCTGGACGACCTGACGGTGCTCCACCAGCTCGCCGACTCGGTGGCGCGCGCCGACGCGTTCCTGTTCCGGCCGCGCGACACCTGGCGGCTGCGCGGCGGCGGCGGGTTCGGCGGCGGCGGCAACGTGGGCCGCAATCCGCCGCCGGGCGTGATGGTGTTCTTCACCCTGCGGCAGCGCCCCGATAGCGCGACCGCCGTGACGCTCGATTTCCTCGACTCGGCCGGTGCCCTGATCCGCTCCTACACGACGCGGCGCGCCCGCAACGCCGACTCGCTGGTCGTGGCCCGCATTCCCGGCGATTCGCTCCGGGCCGGCATGAACCGGCTCGTGTGGAACACCCGCTATTCCGATGCGGCGAGCTTCCAGGGCCTCATCATGTGGGCCGGCGGTACCGCGGGGCCGTTCGCGCCGCCGGGGCGCTACCAGGTGCGACTCACCGTGGGCGGGAGCAGCCAGACCCGCGAGTTTCGTCTGCTTGCCGACCCGCGCGCCAACGCGTCGCCGGCGGACTATGCGGCGCAGTTCCAGCTCCTGGTCCGCATCCGCGACCGGCTCAGCGACGCGAACAACGCGGTGGTGCGGATCCGGACCCTGAAGGACGGCATCGACCAGGTCACCCGGCGGCTCGACGGCGTCCAGGCCGCGGCGCAGATCCGCTCGCGCGCCGACTCGCTGCGCCGGAGCCTGAGCGCGGTGGAAGAGGAGATCTACCAGGTCAGGAACCGCAGCAACCAGGACCCGCTGAACTACCCGATCAAGTTGAACAACAAGATCGCGGCGCTGGCGGGCGTCGTCGGGGGCTCCGACGCGCGGCCGACCGACCAGAGCATCGTGGTCTTCGAGGAGCTGTCGGCGGCGCTGCAGGTCCAGCTCGACCTGCTGGGCCGGATCCTCGAGCGCGACGTGCCGGGCTTCAACGCGCTGGTGCGCGAGGCGAACATTCCGGCGCTGCCGGAACGCCGCATGGTTCCGTAGCCTCGAGGGGAGGCGGCATGGCATCGAACCTGTCGCAGAAGCTGGCGATCCCGCTCGTGATCGTGGTCGGGGGCGTCGGCGTGTACCTGGCGGTCCCGCCGCTGATGTGCGGGTGCAGCACGAAGGACAAGGCCTACGTCGCGGCGATGAAAAGCGACCTGCGCAACCTCGTCTATGCCGAGGAGTACTACCGCGACAGCACTCGGTCGTACTCGGCGGACCAACGCGCGCTGAACTACAACACGTCGATGGGGGTGACGATCGAGATCACCCTGGGCGACTCGGGCTGGTCCGCGATCGCCTCGCACTCGGCGCTGCGCAGCGGGCGATGCGCCGTGTTCGTGGGCACGGTGCCCAGGCCGCTGGAGCAGACCGTCGCGGTGGGCGAGCCCCGATGCGAGCGGGTGGAGTTGAAATAGGCGCCGCGCGCTAGATTCCGCGCGTGGACCAGGCGCCCAGCCCGCAGCAGCGCAAGGCGATCGAGGCGCCACTCGGGCCCGTGCTCGTCGTGGCGGGCCCCGGCGCCGGCAAGACGTTCTGCCTGATCGGGCGGATCGAGTACCTCACCACGCGCCTCGCGCCGGCGCCCCTGTCGGCGACCCGCATCTGCGCCGTCACCTTCACCAACAAGGCCGCCGACGAGATCGCCACGCGGCTCGCGCGCACCCTGGGCCCGCACGCCGAGGACGTCCACCGCGGCACCATCCACTCCCTATGCCTCGAGATCCTGCGCGAGCGCGCGGAGGCCGCCGGCCTCAAGCGGGGCTTCGGTGTCGCGGACGACGACTACCAGCGCACCATTCTCCGGCGCCTCGGCCACGCGCGCCGCGCCGGCCAGCTGGTGCAGTCGTTCGGCCGGCTGCGGTTCTCCGCGCGGAAGCTCACCGGAGGCGACGAGCGGATCTTCCGCGACTACGAGGCACAGCTCCGGCGCCGTAACGTGGTGGACTTCGACGAGCTGATCGTCAGGACCCACGACCTGTTCACGCGGCGGCCCGACGTCGCCGCGCGGGTGGCCGCGCGCTGGGACTACGTCCTGGTGGACGAGTTCCAGGACGTGAATCCGGCGCAGTACGCGATTCTCCGCGCGCTGGCTCCGCATGGCAACATCTTCGCCGTCGGCGACGACGAGCAGTCCATCTTCGGGTGGACCGGCGCCGTCCCCGACGTGCTCCAGCGATTCCAGCGCGACCATGGCATCGCCGCCGCCATCCCGCTCGACCGGAACTATCGGTCGGCGCAACAGATCTTCGCCGTGGCGCGCCGGCTGCTCGCGGCGAACCCATTGCTGTTCGAGAAGGTCCTGGTCGCTCCGCGACAGTCGGTCCACGAGGTCCAGGCCCTGGCCTTCGAGGACGACGACGCCGAAACCGACTGGCTCGTGCAGGACCTGCGCGCCGACCGCGCCTCGGAGGACGCCCGCGCCCTGGCCTGGGGCGACTACGCTGTGCTGTACCGCCGCCACGAGATCGGCGAACGGCTGGAGGCCCGGCTGCTCAAGGAGGGCGTCCCGTGCCGGCTGGCGAAGGGGCGGCCCATCACCGAGGACCCGGTGATCGGGTACGTGATCGCCGCGCTGCGCCTGGTGCGGGACCCGCACGATCCCGTCGCCGCCGAGCAGCTGGCCCGGCGCGTGCTCCCCCAGCACCTGATGGAGCGGCTCCAGGCCGAGGTCGGCGGTGCGACGGACCAGTTCCTGCTCGCCGTTCGCGACCTCGCGGGTTCGCTGCGCGGCGACCCCGATTCGAAGAAGCTATGGCGCTTCGTCTACCAGGTGGAGAACCTCGCCGGACTGGGTCGCGCGCACGCCACCCTCGGCGGCCTGGTGCAGGAGCTGCTGTCCCAGCACATCGGGCCGTACCGCAACAAGCTCGAGGAGCAGGGCGACGAGCTGACCGACCCCCGGGACGTGCCGGCCGCCGCCGGCCTCGCGGAGCGGCTGGTGCAGGCCCAGCGCGCCAGGAGCCGCATCGTGGTCGAGCCGATGAACGGGCTCGAGGTGGCCGTGCGCGGGCTGCTGTTCGAGGCCGGGTTCCGGCTGGTGCGCTACGCGGGCGAGGTGGACCAGGCCGAGCTGGACGACGTCACGATCGGCCCGGACCTGGCGGGGGGAAGGCCCGAAGGCCTCGCCTACACGCTGTTCAAGGCCCTGCAGCTCGTGCACGCGCGCGACGTGGCGGGCGCCTACCAGCGCTACGTCACCTTCGACCTCGAGACGACCGACCTCGACACGACCGCATGCGAGATCGTCGAGATCGCGGCGGTGCGCGCCGAGGGCGGGCGGGTGGTGGAGTCGTTCCGGGAGCTGGTGAAGCCCGACCGGCCGGTGAGCGCGGCGGCGCGCCGCGTGCACGGCCACGACGACGCGTCGCTCGCTGCGGCGCCGGGCTTCGCCGAGGTGTGGCCCCGCTTCCGCGCCTTCGTCGGCACCGACGTGCTGATCGGCCACAACGCGCAGCAGTTCGACGTGCCGGTCTTGAAGCGAATGGCCGCGCCCCTGGGGGGGGGGGAGGGCGGCGCCGAGGGCCTGGTGGTCTACGACACGCTCCCGCTGGCGCGCGACTTGTCAGGCGACAGCGCCAAGCTCGAGGACCTCGCGGCGCGGTTCGGCGTCGCGACCGGCCGGGCGCACCACGCCCTCGACGACGCCACGACGCTCGTGGGTGTGTACGAAGCGCTGGAGCAGCGGCGCGTCACCCGCGCGCGGAAGGCCGCCCTCGTGAACGGCCTCGCGTACCTCGGGCTCGCGCTGGTCCTCGACGACGCCCGCCGCGACACGGACGAGGTGAAGCTGCTGCTCGACACGGCGCGCATTCACACGCTGGGCCGCTTCAGCGACGCGCTCGACCACTACGCCGCGGAGCGCGAGCGGCTGGCGCTGCGTGGCCCCGCGTTGGAGGAAGTGGTGCAGCGGCTGGGGGGCGCGCGCCTCATGGCGAGGCTGCGCGAGGAGACCGACGCCTCGCGCCGCTACCCGAGCGCCGTGGCGCGGCTGCGCACCCTGATCGAGCAGGACGAGGGCGAGCCGCTCCACGCGGCGATCGAGCGGTTCCTCGAGCGCGTCCTGCTCTCGACGTCGCAGGGCGCCGAGACGAGCCGCGACGCCATCAACCTCCTGACCCTGCACTCGACGAAAGGCCTGGAGTTCTCGCGCGTGTACGTCGTCGGCGTGGAGGACGAGCAGCTGCCGGGCTGGGTCGCCGCGGAAGACGACGAGACCCTGGCGTTCCAGGAAGCCCGCCGCCTGCTGTACGTCGGGATGACGCGTGCCCGCGACCGGGTGGTGCTCACGCGCGTGGACCGCCGTGCCGGCAAGCCCGCCGGCCCGAGTCGCTTCCTCGAAGAGATGCAGCTCAGGATCGAGCGGCCCGGGCAGCTTCCGCAGCCCGCCTAGCTCGCTACGGGGTCGCGGTCGGGGGTCGCACGTACCGGTCGAGGAATTCGTGGATCGCGCGGTACGCACGGATCTGGTTGACCTTGTGGACGAAGCCGTGCCCCTCGTCGTCGAAGACGACGTACTCGGCCACACCGCCGCGACGGCGGACCGCCGCGACGATCTCGTCCGATTCGATCTTGAGCACGCGCGGGTCGTTGGCGCCCTGGAGGACGAGAATCGGCCGCTGGATCTGGTCGGCGTGGAACAGCGGCGAGATCCGGCGCAGCCGCACGCTGTCCGTCGCCGGGTCGCCCATCTCGGCGTACAGCGCTTCCCGGAACGACTCCCACCATGGCGGAATGCTGGTCAGCGTGCGCAACCAGTTGCTGATGCCGAAGAGGTCCACACCCGCGGCGAACTCGGTGGGTCGGAACGTGACGCCCGCGAGCGTCAGGTAGCCGCCGTAGCTGCCGCCCATGATCACGGTGCGGGCGGTGTCCACCCAGTCGAGCCCGCCGAGCCACCGCTTGGCCCACACGATGTCGTCCAGGTCCGACTCGCCATGGTGCCGGTCGTCGGCGGCGTAGAAGGTCTTGCCGTAGCCCGAGCTGCCGCGGTTGTTCACGCCGAGAATGCCGTACCCCTGATTCACTAGGAACTGGATCGGCGCCGAGTATCCCGTGCGCGTCTGGCCGCCCGGGCCGCCATGGATCCAGAGGATGACGGGCACGCGGTTCGTGCGCGACGCCGCGTGCGGGCGATACAGCAGCGAGGGTATCTGCAGGCCGTCGAACGACGGGTACCGGATCACCTGGGCGTCCACCAGGTGCGCGGCATCGATCTCCGGGTTCATGGTCCGCGTGAGCTGGCGCAGCGCGCGCGTCTGGAAGTCGTACAGGAACAGGTTGCTGGGTGAACGGTCCCCGTTCACGTAGAACGCCATCCGCCGCTCGCTCGGCGAGATGTTCACGCCCCGGATCTCGCCGACCGGCAGCGTGGGCAGGGTGATGCGCCGGTGCGTGGCCGCCTCGTACACGCGGATCTCGGTGCGCGCGTCGTTGTTGATGCCGACGACGAGGTACCTGCCGGTCTTGGAGAAGTACGCGTACATGACATCCCAGTCGGCCCGCTCCACGTCTTCGGACCGGCCGCCGGCAAGCTCGTAGCGCTTCAGGTAGGAGAACTCGCTGCCCTCGTCGGTCACGTAGTAGAGCCACCGCCCGTCGCGCGAGAACTCCATCGGTGCATAGGTCGCGTTGCCCTGGTGCGGCGTGAGATGGCGCATCGCGCCGGACGTCAGGTCCACGATCCACATGTTGTTGTCGTTGGTGGTGCGGTTCTTCGTGACCGCCATCCAGCGCCGATCGGGCGAGATGGTGCCGAAGTCGTACCCGGTGGTATCGCGGTAGAGCAGTCGCGTCGACCAGTCGGCGACCTGCATCTCGTGAATGTCGAAGAACCGGCGATCGCGCGCGTTGCTGCCGTAGAAGAACGACCGGTCGTCGGTCGCCCAGCCGAGGAACACCGCCTTGAGGCTGTCACCGGGGGTGAGGTCGCGGACGGTGCCGTCGGCCTGGCGCAGGTAGAGGTGGTCGTTCTCGTTGCCGCCGCGGTCGCTCGAGTAGAGGAAAGCCGGCGAGCCCGGCACGTGGCCGAGCAGGAAGATGGCGTCGGTCGTGGACGTGGTGACCTGCCGCGGACGGGCGCCCGAGGCCGACACCTCCCAGACGTTGTACACTCCGCTCTCGTTGCTCGAGAGCAGGATGGAGGATTCGTCCGGCGCGAACGAGCTGCCGCCCAGCGCCACGGTGGCCATGAACTGCTCGATCGTGTAGCGCGGGACGCGCCGCTGCGCGGCGAGCGGCGTCGCGGGAAGCGCGGCGGCCAGCACCAGGGCGATGGCGGTGCCGGGATGGGAGAGACGCATCGGGCGCTCCGGGTTGCGCGGGGTCGCGAACGTGCACCTGCGCGCGCCCCGCCGCAAGCGGCGGTATCTTCGACGCGTGAAGGCCATCCGCATCCACCAGCCCGGCGGTCCCGAAGCCCTCCGCCTCGACGAAATCCCTATCCCCGAGCCCGGCGCGGGCGAGGTGCTGGTGCGCGTTGCGGCGGCCGGCGTGAACTACATCGACACCTACCACCGCTCCGGCCTGTACAAGGTCACGCTGCCCTACACCCTCGGACAGGAAGGCGCGGGCACCGTCGAGCGCGGGGGGGGGGGCCCGGGCGTCACGGGTCTCGCCCCCGGCGACCGCGTCACCTGGGCCAGCCTGCCCGGGGCCTGCGCGGAGTTCGCCGCCCTGCCGGCCGACCGCCTGGTGAAGATCCCGGAAGGCGTGAGCGCCCGTGACGCCGCCGCGGCAATGCTCCAGGGCATGACCGCGCACTACCTCACCAAGAGCACGTTCGCACTGCAGCCCGGGCACACGTGCCTGGTGCACGCGGCTGCGGGCGGCGTCGGCCTCATGCTGGTGCAGATCGCCGAATTGTGCGGCGCGCGGGTGATCGGAACCGTGGGGACCGAGGAGAAGGCGACGCTCGCGCGCCAGGCCGGCGCCGACGACGTCATCGTGTACACGACGCAAGACGTGGTGAAGGACGTGCGCCGGATAACCAACAACCGGGGCGTGGACGTCGTGTACGACGGCGTCGGCCAGGCGACCTGGGAGCGCAGCCTCGATTGCCTGCGGCCGCGCGGCATGCTGGTCCTGTTCGGCAACGCCAGCGGCCCGGTTCCGCCCGTGGATCCGCTGCTCCTTTCCGGCAAGGGCTCGCTGTTCCTTACCCGGCCCACGCTGGTGCACCACCTCGCCACGCGCGCCGAGCTCGAGCGCCGCGCCGGCGACGTGCTGGAGTGGGTCCGCGCCGGACTCGTCAAGGTGCGCGTCCACAAGGAGTACCCGCTGGCCGCGGCGGCCCAGGCGCATCGGGACCTCGAGAGCCGGGCCACGACCGGGAAGCTGCTGCTGGTTCCGGGGTGATTCGCTTCAGGTCGCGCTGAACCGGTCCAGGAACTCGCGTTCCGACGCGGACAACGCGCCGGCGCCCGAGGCCGCGACCTTCGCCAGCACCTGCTCCAGATACTCCCGGTTCACCGGGTGCAGGTTGGCCGGGTTGATCCGGCGCCATCGCTCGACGTCGGCCGTGCCCCACCCC
>Ga0247727_10002558_pt1 | contig 41425 bp, 36 predicted proteins | sample WisWelCaveWW1625_FD_202498 | JGI IMG/M metagenome (GOLD analysis project Ga0247727, IMG submission 202498) | Biofilm microbial communities from Wishing Well Cave, Virginia, United States - WW16-25 | ecosystem: Environmental > Aquatic > Deep subsurface > Groundwater > Cave microbial mat | place...
AAAGCCTGGGGCAATGGCTGCACGACGATCTATCGCGACGCACCGGCCTTTTTATGTTGGCGCCATTGTTGGTCAGGAAAAATGTCGGCGCCGCGGCTTATCAACCTTTTTGGGAGGCGCAAAAGGAGTACGCGATTGCCAGCGGCGTCACCCGGCCGGCCCTCATCGGCCATCGCGCCTTTCCCGACGTGATGGTGCGAGGCATTATCACCCGCGCCGAAGTGCAGAGCTACATTTCCCCGGGCGCCGACAACAAAGTTCTGCGGGTTGGCGTGACGATAGAGTTTTATGATCGTCGCACGCGAGAATATCTTTATGCCATGCAGCATTTCGGCGAACGCCCGGAAAAGATCGTCAAGGACACCAAAACCGGCAAAATCTATCGCGATTTGCGATTGGAGCCGTCGTTTCGCACGCTTTGCGAGCGGGTGATCCGCGAAGCTGCGGATAAGATCGCGCAAGAATATCAACCGGCGAATTTTGAAGGCCGCGTTGAGTCTGTTGAAGGCAAGACCTTCACCGTGATTTTGCAGGATTCGAGCGCGGAAGTCGGCGATCGTTTTGAGATGCTGCAAAAGTCGTTGCCCGTCAAAGATATGAACGGCAAAGAATTGGAAACGCTGCAAAAAAATTACGGCATTGCGGAATTGGCAAAAAGAAAAAACGGCAACGCGTTCATTGCCGTTCTCAACGCTTCGGATGGCGTGACCAAGGTGCTCAAAGGCGATTTGCTGATGGCGCAGGGCAAACCGAAAAACCATATTAGCGGGCGGCTTCACCAAGTCACAAGTTGGCAGGCGAGCGACAAGAGAATTGCGGCGGAATATAAATATTCCCTGCCGCGCTTGTCAGAATGGCTGCACGCGGCTTTGTTGGACGTTGGCAAATTCAAGCTGATGCCGCCGAAATCTCGTGAAGAAGAAATGGACGTCGTCGAGATGGCGCTCAGCTCCGGGGAGTTTCAAGCGGTGGATCGGGGCGAGATCATCGCGCAGGATATTCGACAGCCGGAGGTATTCGTCAAAGGCCGTTTAGGCCTCGCCGAAATCGTGCGCCTGGGGGGAAGCAACGAGCACAAGAATGTGCTCAAGCTCAAAGGCGGGATTGAAATCGTCCTCACCACGCAAAGCGGCGACACGCTGTTGAAAGAAAAACTTTCCGATCAAAACGACCTCGAGCAGCTCTTGCGAAAAAATCAGGAGGCGCTGCAAATCGTCAGCGGCCCGCAAGACGTTCCATTGGAATTTGAAACCATGATGCTCAAAATTATTAACGGCCTGGCCAGAAGAATTGCCGAAAAGCCGGTCATGTCGAATTTGTAGCCCATCGCGGAGTGTCAAACTTAAGTTTGACACTCCAGGTTTTTAAACGACCGGTCAATAACTGCTGCTTCGAAGTGACTTTCCCAACCCTGCCTCAACGCGCATCGCGCGCGCAGCGAAAGCCGACGTAATAGTTTTCCTCCGCGGGGTCGAGGCCGTAGCGCTTGGCGCAGCGAATATAATCGGCATAATTGTTCCACGAGCCGCTTCGCAACACGCGCGTTCCAGAGGCCGTGGGGTTTTCGCGGCCATCGTCGCGATTGTACGGGTATGCCTGGTACAAACTGCTGCACCACTCTGACACGTTTCCAACCATATTGAAAAGCCGGTATCCATTGGCGGTATAGCTTCCAACCGGCTTGAGAGATTTCCTGGCGTCTTCCCAACTGTACCCTCGGGTCTGCTTGAAATCGAAATTCGCTTTGCTGGCAATGGCCTCATTTCCCCAGGGATATTTATAATTCTGCTTTCCGCCGATGCCGGTATTGCCGCCTCGCGCGGCGTATTCCCATTCCGCTTCCGTGGGCAAGCGCTTTCCGGCCCATTTGGCGTAGGCCATCGCGTCGCCCCAACTCACATAAACCACCGGATGATTGGGGCTTTGCAATTGTTCCGTCCAATAAGCGGGCTTTTGCCGTCTCGTTGCCTCAAGAAACCGCTGATATTGCGCCACCATGACTTCGTATTTGTCCATATAAAACGCCTCGAGGACAATTTGATGCTCCGGCTTTTCGTCGTCATCCCCATCTGCGCTGCCCATCAAAAAAGAGCCGGCGGGAATGAGCTCCATGTTATTGAAAATTGACGGCGTCGTTTCTTCCGGTTTTGGGATAACTCCCGGCGGCGTGGCCGGTTCTCTTTGCTTCAGCGTAAAAGAAAACTCTTCGTCGCGGCCTTTGGTGATCACAACCGTGGTGTCGAAATCAACATAATCCTGTTTTTGCAAACGCAACTCAATTTTCTCCGACAGTTCTGTCGCCAGTTGCCATGGCGTCACGCCAATCGAATCGCCATTCAGCCGCACGGTCGCGCCGTCGGGTGTGGTAGCAATCGACAGCGTGGTTTTTATTGAGGGCGGAGGCTGATTAGTTAGTTTTGGCAGCAACCACACGCCCAACAGACTGGCAGCGAGAATCACAGCCGACACGATAGCAATCGGCCCGTAGCGGCGTTTGGCGGTTTTTTCATCGGGGGCCGGCCTGGCTATTTCACGCTTTAAATCACTCGCTAATTCTTCAACACTCTGGTAGCGAGTTTCCCGGTCTTTATCCAGAACCTTGTCCATGATTCTTTGCAAACCTTTTGAACCGCCCGGCTGGTATCGTGACACCGGCTCCGGGTTTTGTTGTTTGATTGCTTCAAAGATGGCAAAATCATTTTCATTTTCATCTGAAAACGGCAACCGGCGGGTGAGCAGCTCATAGAGCATAACTCCCAAAGAAAAAATATCCGAGCGTGAATCCAGCTCTTTTCCACGCACCTGTTCCGGCGACATATAGCGGACCGTCCCCATGATGTTGCCGGCCTGCGTCAGTGGGGTAGAGCCTTCCAGTCTCGCCAGACCGAAGTCGGCAACTTTTGCCTGTCCCTTTTTGTCGATCAGAATGTTGGCCGGCTTGAGATCGCGATGCGTAATCCCAGCCTGATGCGCCGCGTTGAGGCCTTCACAAATCTGCAGAATAAGATCAAGCGCTTCCTGCAGGGACAACTCTTTTCGCGCCAGCAAATCCTTTAACGATTCGCCCTCGACGTATTCCATCGCGATGTAGGCGCGATTTTGGTCTTCGCCGAAATCATGAATGGTGATGAGGTTGGGATGTTTCAACCGCGCGGCTACACGCGCTTCGCGGAGGAACCTCGCTTTGAGCTCGGGGTTGGCAAGATATTGCGGCAACATAAATTTGAGCACGACTTCGCGATCCAGCAGCGTATCCTGAGCAAGAAAAACCTCGCCCATGCCGCCTTTGCCAAGCTCTTTGAGAATCCGGTACCGTGAACCGGTTTTATCGATCATCGGCGCAACAGGCGTTTGCCTCTCTATGACAGTGGGTTGAAAACGCTGCTGAATCTTTTTTAAATCGCTGAGCAGGGCAGGCATGGAAGCATAACGGTTTTCAGGCCGTTTTTGCAGGGCCTTGTTGATGACCTGCTCCAATGCCTCCGGAATCTCAGGGTTAAGCTCCGCAGCAGGTTTCGGATCTTCATAGATAATTGCATGTGAAATGGCTGGGACATTATTGCCCCAAAAAGGCAATTTTGCGGTAAGCAGCTCGTAGAGCATGACTCCCAAAGAAAAAATATCCGAGCGCGGACCAGGCTTTTCGCCTCTCACCTGTTCCGGCGACATGTAGGCGGGCGTCCCCATAACGGCGCCTGTTCTCGTTAGTTTTTCAGAGTCTTCCAGTCTCGCCAGACCGAAATCGGCAACTTTTACTTTTCCTGTTTTGTCAATTAGAATGTTGGCGGGTTTAAGATCGCGATGCGTAATCCCAGTCTGATGCGCCGCGCCAAGCCCTTCACAAATCGGCAGAATAATATCGAGCGCCTGATTTAGCGACAACTTTTCTCGAGCGAGCAATTCCTCCAGCGATTCACCATCGACGTATTCCATCGCGATGTAAGCGCGATTTTGGTCTTCGCCGACTTCATAAATAGTGATGACATTGGGATGGTTCAAACCCGCGGCTGCCCGCGCTTCACGGAGGAATCGCGCTTTGAACGTGGGGTCGGCGAGGTTTTCCGGCAACATAAATTTGAGCACGGCTTTGCGGCCCAGCTTCGTATCTTCAGCGAGATAAACCTCGCCCATGCCGCCTTCGCCGAGTTTCCTGAGAATTCGATAATGTGAAACGAATGTGTTACTCTCCAATACAGCCACGATCACCTCCGCTCCGATTTGCCTGCCAACGATCTGAGAATAATTGGCGTCGATAATGACGATTGTCCGAGTCGGTTTTTTTTAAGGAAAGAAAATCGTGAAAATATAATACGAAGAGCCCCAATTTGCAAGGAATTTATTAACACCCGGACGGCGGCAGCGATTTACCGCACATCACGGGCGCAACGAAAGCCGACAAAACCGCCGACGAAAACTTTTGGATTGCGCCCGCGGCGAGCGGAACAACGCGCTTTGAGACAATCGAGGTTCCACGCGCCGCCCCGCAACACCCGATAGGTGCCGGTGTCGGGACCTTTGGGATTGCGTGATGGACTGTTTTTGTAGTAATTGGGGTCAGACCAATCCGCGCACCACTCAATCGCATTGCCGGCCATGTCATAAAGCCCGTAGCCGTTCGGCGAAAAACTCCCAACCGACGAAGTTCCATCCCATTGATCTTTTCCCGCCTTTCCCAAATAATTTGCCTGCTCATGGCTCGCTTCATTTCCCCAGGGATATTTATACTTCGGCTTCCCTCCGACGCCGGTAAAACCGCCGCGGCTGGCATACTCCCACTCGGCCTCGGTGGGCAAACGCTTGCCCGCCCATTTCGCATAAGCGTTCGCATCATCCCAGCTCACATTGACCACCGGGTGTTTTGAGTGTTCCGGTTTTTGCAACTGTTCATCCCAGTTATCGGGTTGTCGATGTCCGGCGGCATTAATGAATTGCCGATATTGCGCCACTGTGGTTTCGTGCTTGTCCAGATAAAACGCCTCAATCGAGATTTGATGCTCCGGCCTGCCATTGCTATCGCTATCGGAGTTGCCCATCATAAACGCACCGCCGGGAATCAGCGCCATGCCGTCCGGCGCGCGTTTGGCGCCGGTTTGCGCGCCGCTCAATTTGTATTCGACGAGGCTCGAGCGAATTTTATAACGATGCACATTTTGACCGAAGCTATCGGCATTCCAGCTTGCCGCCATATAAATGGCGGGCAACAACCAGCAGCATACTTTCAAGTTTTTCAATTTCCGGTTTTCTTTTTTAAATTTTTCAGCACGTCCATCGGGTTCGCGCCTTCGATGATTTTCACGTCTTTCGGCAGCGCCAGCTTTTCCTCGGGAACGTTCACGTTATCCTGCAGGCGCACCGCCTCCGTCGTCATCAGCTTGCCCATCATGTTGACTTCGGTTTTCAGCGTCACGCCCTGCCAGATCCACGATTTGGCATTCATGCTTTTGATCTCCCACACCTCGCACGATTTGCCGAGCAGCGTTTCCGTGCCGATCCTGCGGCCGCCCATGCGCGCCAACATCTCCTTGCCGATCTCGCTGGCGTCCTTGCCTTCACGTTTCGCGGCGCCGGTCAATTCTTTCCACAGCGGCGTCGGCATTTTCGTGCCCGTCTTTTTGTCCAAATCCACCGTGTAGGTCCATTCGCCGTCCAGCAGTGAATATTGGTTCTGCTTGACGGACATGCTGGCCACTTTGATTTCCGTTTGGGTGTATTTCGCCTCGCGCATGCCCCAGCGGTCGAAATAGATCGTCTCCGCGCCGGTTTGCATGCCGCTCATTTTGTATTCGATGATGCCCGAGCGGATTTTGTAGCGGCGCAGTTCCTGGCCGAAACTATCGACGCTCCAACCTGCCAGCAGGAAAAAGGCGAGAAAAAACCACGGGCGTTCCTTTGTAAGTTTCATCAGATGGTCTCCTTAATTAAAATTAATGCGAAGTCTGACTTGCGCAGCAGTTTTGGCTAAACTCGATGAATCGTCGTGCGCGAGTCGGACTTCACTTATTTTTGAACGGAGGAATATCAACCGGCAAGCCGACGCGCATGAAGTAGCGAGCAAAAGCCTGGCCCAAATGCTCGCGATAGGGAGGGAGTAAACGGAGGCGTTTGCCGCACGCTTGCGTTAGGCCACGCATAAATTCCAACGGCATTGAAAAGACGCGGTGGAAGTCGACAATACGATATGGCCTTTCAAATCCGGACAGGCTGGAAACATTCAGCATGTGATAGCCGGGGATATTTCCGCGCCGAATTTCCTCACGGCCTTTCGGTTGGCGGAAATATTTATTCTCTTCTCCGACTTCGTCCAAATGCCAGACCGGGCAAAGCAACACTTCTGTGACTTTGGAATGATCTTTTACGAGGTCGCAGGATTGGGTCATGATGATGACATCGCGTTCCAAGGTATCAAAATGCGCCTCTAATGCTGCCGCATGCAGATCTCCGGATGGCAAGGTGATGGCGAAGACCGGGCAAGTCTCAATGATGTCACCTTGTTCCAAATCGTCGCCTTCGATAGCTGCATACCAAGGATATAGCTCCGAATAGCTGGCTGCATTATTAACCATTTAGCCATCCTCCTCCCAGTCGTTGTAAAAAATGGGTTTTTCACGACCACGATAGTGCAAAATAGCTTTGATTGTGCGCACGGGCCGTTTGGGTTCCTTGAACACAATATCCTTCTCCACGCCCAGCGCCAGTTCCAAATTCTCCCAATGTTCGGCTTCGCGGGCTTCCGCGTCGTCCCAGTGGCCGGCTTTATTGCCCAGCGCCAAAACGCGGTCGCGATAGAACGCTACCGCCGCTGATGAATCGACAGCCGTGGTTGACATTTCTTTTAACGCATGATTCGACGTGGCAGAGGACGACGTTGCGGACGAAATCGTTTGCGCTGGCGTTGCAGTATGAGTGACATAAGACGCATGCTCTTCATGAATCGCTCCTGCCAGCACGCGTTCGCTTGCTTCCGGATAAGTGCGCATCTTTTTGATCTCCCCGAAAAGCCGGCGCGTTTCGTCGGTGAGGTTCGCTTCAAAAATCTGCTCGAGGCGATCGTGCGCGCGCTCCAGCACGGGGCCGATTTCCTCCGCTGCCATCGGAAAAGCGCCATAATCCAAATCCAGATAAAAACGCAGGAAATCGCCTTCGCGGTGCGGGACGTGGGCGAGGATCATCGCCAGATTTTCCCGCTCGGTTTCAAAAGGAAAGTCCGTGCTCAAAAATAATTTGTGATAACCTGCAGGACAGCCGCGCAGATAGCGGCCGATTTCGATTTTGGTTTCCGGAATTTCGATTTGATTGATGTAGCGCAAGCCGAGGCGCGTGAGGCCGGAGGGTTGGGCGAGCTCGCGGTAAATGGCGTAGGTTTCTAAAATCGTTTTTTTAAATTGCGGCCACGTTGGATAAGGCCGCAGCTGATTGATCGCCAAAAGTTTGGGCGAGAGTTGCAACAGCGCGGAACCGTCGACACGACGGAATTTCGTCTTGGCATTTGGCGCCGGCTCCTCCCCGCTCAAGCCGCTCATCGGCTCGCGCCGCGGAAATTGCGCTTGCACTTTTTCATAAATCAAATCGGGAATGGCGGGATTCCAGCTTGAAGGCGGCTGGAATTTGAATTCGCAGACGGCTTCGAGTATCGGAGGATTTTTGTAATGTTTGGGCATAAATACCCCTCTTGATTAGCGCTTACAACGAACGCCTGTTAAAAATTTCATTAGGAATCAATTTCCCGTTATCGGCTTGCTGGATCGATTCTTTGAGCCATTTGGCGTTGGCGTCGCTTTGCAGGAGATAAAGCGTTTCCGTCAGCGCGTCGTAATCCTCCAGCCGCAGCAGAACAAAAGATTCCGAATTGTTTTCGATAAAAATCGGCTCGCGGTTTTTTCGCGACTTATTGAGAAAAGTTTTCGCATTTTGTTTGAAATTTTTTAAAGAAACGGTAAGCATATCATGTCCCTTGAATCAGCATAATCTGATGAATCGTCTTCCAAATATCGGTTAAGAAAGACCCATCGTTTTGAATTGAGATAATTTAACCTTTGCAAGTGCAAAATGCAAGCCTGAATTTTATCTCACAGTAATGTCGCACTCACGGTGGAAAACGTAGCGCAGTCATCCTGACTGCAGACAAGATGTCTGCGCTACCCACCTTTAACTGAGGTGATACATCTCACACCTCCACCTGCACAGTCTTCGTCGTGTCATTTCCCAAAATGTCGATCACTTTGATCACGATGTTGTACGTGCCGGACTTTTCGTAAGCGTGCGCCGTTTCCAACACAAAATCGTTGCCCTTCCGCGAGCGGTAGCTTTGCCACTCGTTATGGAACGTATCGCCTTTGTAATTCCAATCCACCGCCCAGTAGTCGATCCATTGGCTCCAATGCGTGATGGCTTTCAGCACTTCCTGCGGCACGTCGTCGTGCGGCGGACGGTTGGGGCGCTCGGTCCGGTAAGGGCGTTCGGCTGAACGCCCTTACGTTTAGTTTTAAGATCGACGCTCAACGCCGCCAACTCGAAGAAATGAATATCGCCCTGCTCGACGGCGCGTTTTTCCAAAACTTCGCGCGGGATTTTTTTGAAGCGAATATCGACGCGCGCTTCCGCCGCAACTTGTCGCGCCAGCTCATTCAGTTCAAAGGCAAATTCCCAGCCGAGCACATCGACGCCGGCTTCCTGCGGGGAATCTTTGCCTTTGCCAATCGCGCGCCAAATTTCCGCGGCAATGGCTTTCACATCCGCCAGCGTCACCGGCGCATCCACCGCGCCGACGAGTACCATGCGCCCGCTTTTGAGGCCGTGCAGCCACATGTGCCCGTTCACTGGCTCGGCGTGATAAAGCTCAAGAATGAATTTGCGATAGCGGATCTCCCGTTCTCTTTGATCTTCGGGTAAAGCAAATTCTGCGGCCTGCCACGCCTGCCGTTCGTACTTGCCAAGATTTTGCACGACGAACGGCTTGACATTGGGAATGCCGAGCAATCTTTTGCGCGGCCTTCCTTTTTCGTTGATTCGAATTTTCTTTTTGGCACACATCTCATCAACCTTCTTTTGCCCAAATTTAAAATGCTTTCCTGGTGGTGGATAATAAATCTTTCCAAATATTTCTATAAGCTGCTTCTTCAATTAATGAAGGCTCTTTGATTAAAAACTCATCGCTTTCAGCAATAGGAATTGTTAAACTTTGATCTGTTCCAGTAAAAAACGGCGGGTCGATGTAAATGAGATTGACCTTGCCAACAAACTCCGGCAGGAGAGAAGGGAGCGCGTATTTTTTATCGCCCCAGATCAAGCGGTTGCGCCAGTCGCCCTCGCGGCCGCTGGCAAATCCCGCCTTGCGGCGGGACGGCTGCGGTCCGCGGCGCTTTCATTCACCGTCTCAATCGTCTGAAACGGCAACGCCATCCGCACCGGCGCGGCTTTTTTTCCGTCTTTATATTTGCCTTCCCAGATGAGTTCGGTCATGCAACTCCCTTTGCCAGGTGCAACATGTGATGAATTTAAAAACTCCGTTAGGAGTGCGATGTTTATAGAATAAATGCTAACGGAAAGATAGAAACTCCGGAGGAGTGAAATGTTCTCTGTTGCCTGAATGATTTGTTCCGTTATTACATTTCACTCCTCCGGAGTTCAAAGCATACGAGGTATTCGATTCTATAAACATTTCAACCCTAACGGGTTTGGGCGGCCGTCATTTTCAATCGAACAACTAAACCACTCAGGCTTCGGCGAAATCAAAATGCGGCGCCTGAATTTTTTCTTTGAAAAATTCTTTATGAGCGGTTCTATTCTAGAATCTCCCACCGCGCCTGATATTTCCGCAACTGTTCTTTCGTGTAATCATCCAACTCGTGATCGCGCTCGGGAATCTCGACATGTTTCGGATTGCCGCACAACTCCGTCGAGAAATAGCGCTGGCCGGTGTCGTTAATCATTGTGACAATCATATTGACTTCGGGATGCTTCTTCGCAAATTTCAAGCACGCGACCAGATTCGAGCCGGAAGAAATGCCGCAGAAAATCCCTTCCTCGCGGCTCATACGTTTGGCCATCGCAATCGCTTCGTCGGAAGTCGTCGTGATCACGCCATTGAGCAAACTCACGTCGAGATCTTTGGGAATGAAACCGTCGCCGATGCCTTCGATTTTGTGTTCGCCCCATTTGCCGTGCGCGAGAATCGGACACTCCGCCGGCTCAACCGCGTAGAGTTTGATCTTGGGATTTCTTCCGCGCAGAAAGCGGCCAACGCCGGAGAGCGTCCCGCCGGTTCCCTGCGTGGCGATAAAGGCTTCAACTTTGCGCTCGGTCTGCTGCCAGATTTCCGGGCCGGTCGTTCTTTTATGCGCCATGATATTGTCGGGATTATCAAACTGCGACGGCACCCAATATTTGTCCGGATTTTGCGCGCGAATCTCCGCCAATTTTTGCAGCGCCAGATCCACATCGCTCTCGCCGCCGGGTGTATGAATTAATTCTGCGCCGTAGGCGATATCGAGCTTCTTGCGCTCTTCGCTCATGCCCTCGGGCATCACGATGATGCACGGATAGCCTTTCACCGCCGCAACAAACGAGCAGCCGATGCCGGCGTTGCCCGTCGAGCATTCCAGCACCGTCATGCCGCGCTTGAGCTTCTTGCGCTCTTCCGCGTGCGTGAACATCTCCCAGTAAATGCGATCTTTCAAGCTGCCGGAAGGCGAGAACCATTCGATCTTGCATAAAATAAGCGCGTTCACGCCTTCGCTTTGCGGGATGCGATTGAGCTGCACCAGCGGCGTGCGACCAATGGCCGCAAACATGTTTTTGGCATAGCGCCGATTTTTATTCCATTTGATCATAAAGAGTTTGCCGGTTTGCCGGTTTGCCAGTTGGCCTGTTGAGCAAATCATCCAGTAACCGGCCAACTGGCAAACCGGCTAACTGGCCAACCTACTCACATCGTTAGCGCCATGATCGCCTTCGCCGTGTGGAGACGATTCTCCGCTTCCTGATATACCACCGAATGCGGTCCGTCGATCACCGCGTCGGTGACTTCGTTGCCGCGATCGGCCGGCAAACAGTGCATATAAATGGAATTCTTTTTGGTGATCGTCATCAGCTTCTCATCGCAAATCCACGATTTGTAGCGTTTGGAAAGTTCGAGCGCTTTTTCCGGTTGTTTGAAGAGCGACTCGATGCCCCAGCTTTTCGGATAAACAATATCGGCGTCGCGAAACGCCTCTTCGAGATTATCGACGACATTGAATTTTACGCCGGTCTGTTTCGCGTTGTCGCGTGCGATCTGCATCGTGTTTGCCATCAGCGTGTATTCCGGCGGATGCGCGAGCGTCACGTCGAGGCCGAAGCGCGTCATCAGCATGATCAGGCTCTGCGGCACCGACATCGGCTTGGCATAACTCGGCGCGTATGTCCACGCCACAGCGATTTTGAGGCCGCGCAGATTTTTGCCGAACTTCTCGCGAATCGTCATCAAATCCCCCAGCGCCTGACAGGGATGATCGATATCGCATTGCATGTTGATCACCGGCTTGCCGGCATATTGCGCCACTTCGCGCATGTAGCTGTTGCCCTCGCCAGGAATGAGATCGTGGCGAATGGCGATGCCGTGTCCGAAGCTCGACAAAATAATGCCGGTGTCCTTTGGGCTTTCGCCGTGCGCAATCTGCGAGGTGCTCGAATCGATAAAATGCGCGTGTCCGCCGAGCTGCGTGATGCCCGCCTCGAACGAGTTGCGCGTGCGCGTTGATTTATCGAAGAACAGCAAAAAAATCGTTTTATCCGGCAGCAGCCGGTGCGGAATGCCTTTCTGAAATTGCTCTTTCAAATCGCCGGCGGTTTCCAGCGTCAGCTCGATTTCGTCGTTGCTCCATTCCTGCGTCATAATGTAATCACGTCCGCGTAGTGCGTCGGTCATGGTTTGCTCCTTGCCAAAATGAATAAATCAGGTTCATATAAGTTTGTATTGCATTAACTCGCCGCCGGCAGGCCCGCGATCTCCATCAACTGCCGGATTTCGATGGTGCCCTTGCATGCCATTGGAATTCGCGCCGCGATGCCGATCGCCTCGTCGAGATTTCTGGCCTCGATCAGGAAGTAGCCGCCGAGCTGCTCGCGGGTCTCTGCAACCCCGCCTTTGCGGCGCGGTCACGAGCCGTTTGCCGTTGCGCATCCGGACGCTGGTCGCCGTCGATGTCGGGTGTAGCGGATTGGCGCCCAGATACTGGCCGCTCGAGTTGAGCTCTTGTGCAAGCTGCGCGGACTCCCCGTAACACTCCTCCCGCTCGGCCTCGTCCAGGGCCTGCTCGTCAAGGTAAACCAACAACATGTATTTCATTCGTGTATCTCCATCATTAATTAGTGGCGAAACTGCTGTTGATACTTTATGGTTGTTCGACACTGGCTAAAATCGACAGTGGAATAGTCACGTCGAAGAGCGTCGATTATTTGAAGGAGCAGGCAGTTGGTCTGGTACTTGTCAGCCTCACGACGACAATTCACTGAGCCGTCGCTGAAGAAAGCGTCGCTCCGGCTCCAGCCGTGTGAGGCTGAGGGCCCGTTCATAGGAGGCTCGGGCTTCTGCCTTCCTGCCCAGCCGTCGGCAGAGATCCGCCCGCGCCGAGTGTGCCAGATGGTAATCGGTCAGATCGCCGCGCGCCAGAATAGCGTCGATGCGGGTCAAACCCGCCAAAGGTCCGTCGCGCATGGCCACCGCCGCCGCGCGATTCAATTCGATGACGGGTGACGGCTCCGTCTGCGCCAACAGGTCATACAGTCCGACGATCTGCGCCCAGTCCGTCGCCGCGGCGTTGGGCGCTTCGGCATGCACCGCCGCGATCGCAGCCTGTAGCGTGTAAGGCCCACGCCTTGCGAGGCGCGACGACAGCGCCCGTTCCACCAGCGCCGTGCCCTCTGCGATCTGATCCCGGTTCCAAAGTGTGCGGTCCTGATCGTCGAGCAAAACCAACTCGCCTTCGGTTGATGTGCGTGCAGGACGTCGTGATTCGTGCAGCAGCATCAACGCAAGGAGTCCCGCCACCTCAGGCTCGGGCAGCAACTCGATGAGCAACCGACCCAGGCGAATCGCCTCGCCTGAGAGATCGGGCCGTGTCAGTGATACGCCCGATGACGCAGAGTATCCTTCATTAAACACCAGATAGATGACATGAAGTACGGTGCCCAATCGATCGGGCAGATCGACCTGTGAGGGAACCTGATAGGGAATGCGCGCATCGCGGATCTTCGCCTTGGCGCGCACGATACGCTGGGCCATCGTGGACGGAGCGGTGAGGAAGGCGCGTGCGATCTCCTCGGTCGTGAGGCCGCACACCTCACGCAGCGTCAGCGCCATTCGGGCGTCCGGCGACAGGGCGGGATGGCAGCAGGTGAAGATGAGCCGCAACTGGTCGTCCTTGAAGCCCTCGTCGTCCCACTTTACGGTATCACTGGTGTCAGCATCGAGTCGCTCGGCAAGCTCCGCTACCAATGAATCGAATCGGGCGCGCCGTCGCATGCTGTCGATGGCCTTGAAGCGGCCGGCCGAAACGAGCCACGCCCGTGGATTGGCGGGAACCCCATGCCGCGGCCATTGCTCCAGCGCTGCCCTGAAGGCATCGTGCAGCGCGTCCTCGGCGAGGTCGAAGTCGCCGAGCAGGCGAATCAGAGTGGCGAGAACTCGGCGCGACTCCGAGCGGTAGATGGCGTCCACCATTTCGCGCACCCGTTCGGCGGCGTCTTCGCTCATCAACGGCGGGCCTGCGGCTGATGGTTTGAATTCCATAATTTCTCCTGAAAAATCCATATTTTTTCCAGCGATGCTTTTTGGGATTTCGCATCTTTCATGATGAGTTCGTTTCAAGAAGTCTGCTTGACTCGCCGCGCGCCGCACGAATTCTTAAATCGTTAGGCGCCACGCGCTCGCGTAGTAGCCCGCCGCCCGGAATTGAAACCGGCAAAGATAAATGCGACGGATGCGCGGCATCGAGGTGCAGGGTGTTCGTCGCCACCACCGTCGTGTTATCGGCGCGAAACGGGCGACCGGTGTTCGGATTGGGATCGAAGCGCGGCGCGTTGCTGCTCGAAATCGCCACGCGAAGGCGATGCCCTTTGTTAAAAATAATCGCCGTCGACCACAGATCGACCTCGCACGGATAAATCGAATCCGGCGTCATGAAATTTTCCCGCCACAGCGAGTAACGATGCCGCGCGCGAATGGTGCCGTCGCTCACCAGCATCGAGCGGCCATCGGGATAAACATCCGTCAGTTTCACCATGAAATCCGTATCTTTGGCCGAAGACGAAACCCACAATTTTGCGGTGATCTTGCCGGCAATTTCCAACGGCTGCCCGAGAACCGGCGTGGTGAAAACCCAAACGTCGGCGCGGCTCTCCACGCTGCGTTGATCATACGGCCCGGATTGCATCAAAAGATTTCTGCCACCCTGCGTTTGAATCGGATTTTTCGGATCGTATTGATAGCTGCGCGCGGCCGGCGTTGTCGCGGATTTTTCCGTGGTCAACTCGCCGTTGTCGCGAAAATAAAATGGCGTCACGGTGGCGCGCGGCGGCCACTCTCTTTCCGTGCGCCACACGTTGCCCGGCGCGCCGTTTTCAACCGCGCCCATCATGTAATATTTCACCGCGGGCTCGGACATGATGCCGTTGTCCCGGCCGAGCAGCCAGTATTCAAACCAGCGGCGTGCTTCGCTCAAATCATCGCGCGTGCTGTTCGGAAAATTCAGCTCACCCTGCCGCGTTTGATCCCAACTGCCGTGCGTCCACGGGCCGACCAACAATTTTTGTTTGCCGCGTGCGCCAGTGGCGCCGTTCTGCTGCAATCCTACAAAGCCGTTAATCGTGCCTTCGATAAAGATATCATGCCAGCCGCCCCAGTGATAAACCGGCACCTTCACCACGCCAAAACGCGATTCGAGATTGAGGCGCTCCCATGTTGCATCATAACTCGCGCGCGATTCAATATAAGGAAGGAGATTCCGCGCGCCCTGAATTGTCAGCCAGCCTTCCGCGAGATTTTTCAAAAAAACGCCGCCCGGATAAACCGCCTGCGAATAAAGATTCGTCGCCGCAATTTCCACAAACTGGCAAACCAGATGCGGCGGCGCGCTGCCGGCCATCATGTATTGCGTAATCCCAAATGCCGACGCCCCCAGCGTTCCGACTTTGCCGTTGCACCCGCATCGTGACCATGTGGGTGGTTTTGAGGTAGGCGGAAAGAGGAGAAGACAACAGAAGAGTGAATAAAACAACGCGCCAGCTTATACGAATTTTCATGATCGCATCCTTACCATAGTCGCTGATATTCTCCAATCTGTTGCTCACGCTGCCAAAACTCTTCTCCTTTTGGCCGTACGCGACGCTCCGTAAAATTTTTCCCGTGAAGCATCGTCAAGAAACTCCTCGCCGCAGTTTTCACAAATCCAGATTGAAACGTCCTTGATCGTTTTCTTTTTGGATTCTAGTACGATGTTTCGCTCCTCCCGGCTTAATTTTTTAGATCCACACATCCGACAAAAATCGCCTTTCATAATATTAATCTCCTGAGGGTGAACGCGTAGCTGAAATAATAATATAAAAAGTCTCCTGGTTGCCTTTATTTCTGATGGTTCCTTTCGTATACATCAAGATGCCGTCATAGGTGAAACTCTCAATGATATAAACCTTTTCCTTGCGCTGTAGTCTGTCCTGGCTTGTCGAGTTCTTTTTCACCAAGTAATCTGCATTCAAGATTGCCTCTAGAGCATCATCCGGCGTTAAGTCATCATTGTTCAACTGAGTTTCCGCAGATAAACGGAATTCATATTTGCCCTGTAGAATCAATCTTTTGATTTTGACAAGAGTGTGATCCATATTTTGTCGAGGGTTGTCTTATCGGCTGTTCCCAAAATACTAAATCTTCAGCGTCATTGTCAGGAATATTCTGCCCAATCCGTCAAGTTAATCTCCTTGATACGAAAGCAAAAGGGAATTTGCCGAATTTTTCGCAAAGCGCATCAAACTCTTCATCAAAAGGATAATCGGTTAGTGAACCATGAGCAATGACTTTACTATCGATGACCATAATCCATATGGCACGCAATTCTCGCATTTTTTTTCGATCCAGCGGGCATTGGCTTTTTCCGGCGCGGTCTGATATTTAAGCCGTTCATCGCGCGACCAGGCTTCATATTTTGCCGGGCTGACATTCGCGCCGATAAAAACTTCATGTTCACTCATGCTGCCAGAGCTCTTCGCTTTCGCGCCGTTCCCGATGCTTGGTACAGTTTTTCCCATGATGAGTCATCAAGAAATTCTTCGCCGCAGTTCTCGCAAATCCAGATAGAGACAGCTTTTGCCATTTTTTTCTTCGACGCAATGAAAATATCGCGTTTTTGCGCCTTTAATTTTCTCGAACCGCACATGGGGCAGAAATCACCTTTCATAGCCTTATTCTCCGGAGGTTGATCTTTTCGCGGAAATGATGATATAAAACGTTTCTTGACCTCTCGTTGTTCTGATGACGCCTTTCGTATACATCAGAATTCCATCATAAGTAAAACTTTCGATGATGTAAACTTTTTCTTTCCGTTCGAGTTTGTCCTGACTGGTCGAATTCTTTTTCACCAAATAATCGGCATTCAATATCGCTCCCAGTGCATCTTCTTTTGTCAGGCCGTCACTGGTCAACTGAACAGCAGCAGACAAACGGAATTCATACCTGCCCTGTAGAATCAGTCTCTTGATTTTGACGAGTGTATGATCCATAAGCTTCTCGTTTTGCTGTTTTAAAATAGTAAATCTTCATTGCTCTGTCAAGCACATTCTTCCGTGTACCAACTTGCATTTCGAGGCTTTCTTTATTATTTTGAAATGATGATCAATATCTCACATTTTGAAATCGAGCTTCGGCGCAAAATAAAAGGCGAAGTTTATTTTGACGACGTCACGCGGTATTTGTACAGCACCGACGCCAGCTTGTATCAAATCCAGCCGGTCGGCGTCGTGGTCGCACGCGATAAAGAAGACGTCGTGCAGGCGATTCGCACCGCGGCAAAATATGGCGTGTCGATTTTGCCGCGCGGCGGAGGAACGAGTCTCGCCGGACAGGCCGTCGGGCAATCGTTGGTGATTGATTGTTCAAAATTCATGAATCGCATTCTCGAACTCAATGAGAATGAACGTTGGGTGCGAGTCGAGTCGGGCCTCGTGCGGGATGAATTGAATCAGCAGATCAAACACACCGGCTTGCACTTTGCGCCGGAAACGGCGACGAGCAATCGCGCCAATGTCGGCGGCATGATCGGCAACAATTCCTCCGGCACGCGTTCGATTGTTTACGGCAAAACCGTCGACCATGTTTTGGAAACTCGCACCATTTTCGCCAATGGCGATGAAGCGCTTTTTCGTGAATTGCCGTTAGCCGATTGCGAGACGAAAGCGCAACAGCAAAATTTAGAAGGCCAAATTTATCGCGAAGCTCGTCGCCTCGTGCAAGAGAATGAAAATGAAATTCGCGCGCGCTTTCCCAAAGTTATGCGCCGCGTCGGCGGCTATAATCTTGATGAACTGGTTGATCACGAAAATTGGAATCTCAGTAAAATTCTCACCGGCTCGGAAGGGACGTTGGCGTGCATCGTCGAGGCCAGGCTAAAACTTGTGCCACTACCGAAAGCCACAGCTTTATTGGTTGTTCATTTCACTGATCTGCTCGAATCACTGCGCGCCGTTGGACAAATTCTCCAACACCGTCCCGCTGCCGTTGAGTTGCTCGACCATGTGATCATTGATTTGGCGCAGAACAATCTTGACCTCAAAAAACTTTGCGCTTTTATTGAAGGCAAACCGCTGGCGCTTCTGCTCGTGGAATTTTTCGGCGAATCAACCGATGAAGTTCGCGCCAAAATTGCCGCGACCGAAGCGCGCTTGCGACAGGCTGGATTCGGCTATGCGTACGTGCAGGCTTTTTCACCGGAAGAACAGAATCGCGTTTGGAATGTGCGCAAAGCCGGTCTCGGAATTTTGCAGAGCATGAAAGGCGATGCGAAGCCCGTCGCTTTCATCGAAGATGCGTGCGTCCCGACGGAAGTGCTGCCGGATTATATTGCGCAGGTGACAGCGATTGTTCGGCGATATGATCGTGATTTGTCAATTTATGGCCACGCCAGCGTTGGCGTCTTGCACGTGCGTCCCGTGCTCAATATGAAAGCCGCGGAGGATATCAAAATTCTGCGGCAAATTTCAGAGGAAGTTTTTGCTCTGGTCGTCAAATACGGCGGCGCGTGGAGCGGCGAGCACGGCGACGGACTGGTGCGGAGTTATCTGAACGAAAAATTTTTTGGCCCAAAACTCTATCAGGCTTTTGTCGAATTGAAGCGCGCGTTCGATCCTGAAAATTTGATGAATCCGGGCAAGATCGTCGCCGCGCAAAGTATCGAAGAGAATTTGCGCATCCATCCGGCTTATCAAACGCGCGAGCTCACAACGCATTTTTATTTTCACGAAGACGGCGGCTTCAACCGTGCCGTGGAAATGTGCACCGGCGTTGGCGCGTGCCGGAAGACGATGAGCGGCACGATGTGTCCGTCCTACATGGCGACGCGCGATGAAGAACATTCCACGCGTGGTCGGGCCAATGCGCTGCGCGCCGCGCTCACCGGAAAAATTTCCACGCAACATTTTACCACGCCGCGGTTGAAAGAAGTGTTCGATCTCTGTCTCGCCTGCAAAGGCTGCAAAGCCGAATGTCCGTCCAACGTCGATGTCGCCAAATTGAAGTACGAGTTTCTCTCTCATTATTATAGCGAACACGGCACGCCGCTTTCGGTGCGATTATTCTCGCGCCCCGATCTGCTCGGAAAACGCGGCTGCCGTTTTGCGCGCATCACAAATTTGGCGTTAAAAAATTTGGGAATGCGCCGAGTTCTTGAAATGGCGCTTGGAATCGATCGTCGCCGCGTTTTGCCGCTTTATTCGAAACAAAGTTTTCCGAAATGGTTTGAAAAACATCAGCCGCAAAAAGGGCAGGCAGACGCCCGTAGGGAGGGAGGCAAAGAAAATCGCATCGTTCTCTTTAACGACACATTTATGAATTACCACGAGCCGGAGATTGGACACGCGGCGGTGAAGGTGTTGGAAGCGTTGGGCTATCAAGTCATACTCGCCAATACCGGTTGTTGCATGCGCCCCGCGATTTCCAACGGTTTGCTGCGCATGGCGCTTCCGCGCGCGGAAACGGTGGTCGAACGTCTGCACCAATTTGTGGCGCAAGGCGACAAGATCGTCGGTTGTGAACCGAGCTGTGTTTCCGCGATCAAAGAAGATTATCCCGACTTTATCCGTGATCGCGCCAAAGCCAAAACCGTCGCGGAAAATTTTTTGTTGATCGAAGATTTTGTTTTGCAACACATCGAGCGAAACGGCCTGCCGCTGAATCGGCAAAACCTCAACGCCTCAATTCTGTATCACGGCCACTGCCATCACAAAGCTTTGTTCGGCACGACGACCTCAAAATCAACATTGGCGCAAATGACGGGCGGCGCGGTTCAGGAAATTGACTCCGGCTGCTGCGGCATGGCCGGCGCGTTCGGATATGAAAAACGGCATTACGATATTTCCATGAAGATCGGCGAACGCCGGCTTTTTCCGGCGGTGCAGGCCGCAAGCAACGGACAGCGTATTATCGCCAACGGCTTTAGCTGCCGCCATCAAATCGAGCACGCGACCGGGAGGAAGGCGCAACACGCGATCCAAATTTTGGCGGAAGCGCTGCAGTGAATATTAACTGACATCTGCGACAATAAAAATGTCATTCTGGAAGAATCCTTTTTCAACAGGGGTTGATCCTGGATTGAAAAAAGCCTGCCCTGGCGCCCGCCGCGCCACGCGGTGCCGCAGGCCAGGGATTCCTGCGGAATGACAGTTCAGGGATGTTAATTTTGTGTTAAGCCAATATTACGCCCGCATGAATTTTATTTATTCGTGTTGACTCGCGGCGTTTTTTTATTATATTGTTTCATGCTAATATTATTTTTATGATGTCCTTAAATTTAAACAATGTCGCGTCAACCTCGGGTTTGCTCGGGCCGCAAACGCCGCCGCGATTGTGTGCGCGCGAGTTAATTCTTGCGAGGGTAGCGGAGCTGGTGAAACATGAGGCGGGAACGCGCTCCGGCGAAGACATCGAGGCTTTGCACGATATGCGCGTGGCTTCACGCCGGTTGCGCGAAGCGTTGGAAATTTTTCAATTTTGTTTTCCGCCGAAAATTTATGATCGACTTTATGAACGCGTGCGCCGCACTACCCGCACGCTCGGGCGCGCTCGTGACGCGGATGTGGCAGTAGAGTATTTTACAAAATTGCTTGCCGACAGCCAAGACGTCGTCGAGCAGGTCGCGCTGCAGGATGTTTTGCGTCGGCTCGCGAAACAACAAGCTCGACGGCGCGCGGAGATGCAGCGCGAATTGGACAAAGTGCAACCGGCGGATTTATTCGCGCGTTTTGAGAAAGCTTTCGATCATCTTGAACGGACGCCGCCGTCGCGACAGCGCGGCTCGCGCACGGCCCTGTTGTTGGCGCGACGCTTGTTCGCGCAACGACTGCGCGAGGTTTTTGCTTGTCATCGCTTGATCAAAGGTGAGGCCGACATCGAAGGATTGCACAATTTGCGTATCGCCGTCAAAAAATTGCGCTACGCGATGGAAACGCTGGATTTCGCCGGCGGCGAGCAGGTTAAAGAAAATCTCAAATTTTTCAAAAAACTTCAAACCGGGCTCGGTGATTTGCACGACCGCGATGTCTTCGGCGAAACGATTCAGCGACGCGTTGATAAACTAAAAAAACAATCTTTCACGGAACATTTGTCGAACGGCTCCGAAACCGTTTTGGCCACCATTGCAAAACAACGGCAGAATTTTTATACTGATTATGCGAATTTGTTTGGCGCCGCCCAAATTCAGGAATGGCGCGCGCGAGTCGTTCCTCCGCCGGCCACAATGAAAAAATCGTCGATTTCCACTGTTACCGCAGCCATTGTGCAGCAAAGCCCGGAATGAATCTTGAAATTTTATGGCTGAAAAAAATCCCTGCGGATTGAAAAATCCCACGGATAAAGCTTTTGATCGGTGGGTTTCTTCAATCCGCGGGAAATTTAAATCTGCTCGCAGAGTTTCAATCATTTTTTTGCATTATCTTTATCCGTTGGCCGCTTTTCATCCGGTGGATTGATTTTTACGTTTTACGATTCACGGTTTAAATATTTATTAAATGAAACCCAAACGCCTCGCCGCCATCGACATCGGCACGAATTCCATCCGCTCCATCATTGTCGAAGCGACCGGCAGGAAACATTTTCGCGTGCTGGATGATGAAAAAGAAACGACGCGCATTGGCGAAGGCCTGGGAACGAGCACGCGGCTTTCGCGCGAAGCGATGCAGCGGGCGATTGGCGCTTTGCAGAGAATGACGGACATCGCGCGCGGCTTTGGCGCGGAAACCGTGCAGGCGGTGGCGACGAGCGCGGTGCGCGAAGCGAAAAATCGCGAGGCGTTTTTGCGGCGTGTTGAAGACGAAGTCGGCCTCACAGTGCGCATCATCACCGCCGAGGAGGAAGCGTGGCTGGCGTTTTTGAGCATGCTGCACCATTTCGACGTCGGCAAGCAGCGCTTCTTCGGTCTCGATATCGGCGGCGGCAGCGCAGCGCTGATTTTCGGACTGGGGGCGCACGTTGAAAACATTCACTGCCTGCCGCTCGGCGCCGTGCGATTGACGGAAAAATTTTTGCGCCGCGATCCGATCGCGGCGGATGATTTCAAAGCGCTGCGCAAGCACATCAAAAATCATCTGTTGCCGATTCGCGACGCGGGCGAAGTCGGCGCGCAAATACTCATCGGCAGCGGCGGCACGCTCACGACGATTGCCGAATTGCACAAGGCGCTGCAGCGCGAAAAATACACCGGCGTCCACGGCTACGAAATGAATCGCGCGCAGGTGAAGCATGTGCTCGATGTTTTGTGGCACAAAAGCTTGAAAGAGCGCCGCTCGCTCGCCGGATTGAATCCGGATCGCGCCGATATCATTGTGGCCGGTGTGACGGTGGTGAATCAAGTGATGAAAGTTTTTGATATCAACGCGTTGAAAGTCAGCGAGCGTGGCATTCGTGAAGGCTTGATTTTGCAAATGATTTCGGGCAATTCCTCATTTGAGCAAAAGCGGGCGTTGACCAAATACTCCAAAGCTGACTGGCGGCGCAGCGTCAAAGACTTTGCGGAGTCGTGCCGCTACGAAGCGCCGCATTCGCTGCACGTGACGCGCATGGCGCTCGCTATTTTCGATCAGCTTTTTCCGGCGGGCAATGAGAAAACGACGAATGAGCGCGATCTGCTCGAAGCCGCCGGCAATTTGCACGATATCGGCTATTTTATCAATTACACGCGGCATCACAAACACAGCTATCATTTGATCGTGCACTCACATCTGATCGGCTTCTCGCCGCGCGAAATCGCCATTATCGCCAACGTCGCGCGCTATCATCGTCGCGCCTTGCCGAAAAAGAAGCACGAAAATTTTGCGGCGTTGAGCAAGACGGATCAAAAGCTCGTCTTGAAGCTCGGCGCGATTTTGCGTTTGGCCGATGGCCTTGATCGCAGCCACAGCCAGCGCATTCAGGAAGTGCGCTGTGAGCGGCATAAAAAGAATTTGCGCTTGTATCTCATTTCCGACAAAGACATCGAGATTGAAATCTGGGGCGCGAAACAGAAGGCCGATCTGTTTGAAAATATTTTTGCGGCGAAGATCGAATATAAACACGTGAGGACTAATGCGGATAAGCCGCAACCAAACAGGGTTGAAAAATTGCCCAGCGGATGACGTCTCCAATTTTCCCGCGGATTGAAGAAGCCCGCCGATCATAGCTTTTCATCCGTGGGTTTCTTCAATCCGCGGGGATTAAACATAAAAAGTTTTTCTCTAAATCCGTTGGCCGTTTTTCATCCGTTGGACTAATTTTTACAATTTTGCGTCTTACGATTTTACGTTTTAAATATTTAATCCATGAAGATCGAGCTCAAAAAACCTAAAGACATTTCCGGCAGGCTGATCGCCGTGGAAGGATTGGACGGCTCGGGAAAGTCGACGCAGATTTATCTCGTGAAGCGCTGGCTCGAGATGCAGAACATGAAAGTTTTTTTCACCGAATGGAATTCTTCCGATCTGGTGAAAAAAGTGACCAAGCGCGGCAAGAAGGAGCAACTGCTGACGCCGACGACGTTCAGCCTGATTCATTGCACGGACTTCGCCGACCGCTACGAGCGTCAGATTTGGCCGCTGTTGCGCGCCGGATTCATCGTGCTGGCGGATCGCTACATGTACACGGCGTTCGCGCGCGACGTGGTGCGCGGTTGCAGCCACAACTGGGTGCGCAACCTGTACAGTTTCGCGGTCGAGCCGGATATTACTTTTTTCTTCAAAGTCCCGCTGGAAACCGCGCTGGATCGCATCCTCTCCGGCCGCCCGCAGTTGAAATATTTTGAAGCTGGAATGGATCTGGGATTTTCAAGTGATCCGTATGAAAGTTTCCGCCTGTTTCAGCAACGGATTCACCAACAATATGAGAGCATGGAAGAAACGTATCGCTTTCACGTGATGGATGCGACGCGAACCGTTGAAGAGCAGCAGCATAGCGTCCGCGAGATTATCCAATCACATCTTGATTTGCCGCGCTTCAAGAAATGGGCGCGAGTGGCGTGAAAACGTTGGGTGGTTCGTCCCGACTTAAGCGGGATTTGCCGGTTTGTCGAAAACTGGTTAACTGGCAAACGAGAAAACAGGCCAACTGGCAAACCGGCTAACAGGAGAACATTTTCTTATGGCAAAAAAATTTTATGGCGAAGGCTTGCCGAGTGTGGACGGCGATGAGCTGCAGGGCAAGCTGATCGTGATCGAAGGCGCGGACGGCTCCGGTCGTTCGACGCAGATTGAGCGGCTCACGGCGTGGATGGAACGGCATGGGCATGCGATCGTCAACGTCGGATTGAAACGCAGCACGCTGGTGAGCGATCAATTGGAAATTGCGAAAAAGGGAAATATTTTAAGCCCGACGACGCGCAGCCTGTTTTATGCGACGGACTTTGCCGATCAGTTGGAGCATATCATCATCCCCTCGTTGAAATCGGGATTCATCGTTCTCGCTGACCGTTACATTTACACGCTGATGGGGCGCGACATCGTGCGCGGCGCCGATCGCGCGTGGGTTGAATCGCTGTACGGCATCGCGGTCGTGCCCGACGCCGTTTTTTATTTAAAGGTAAATCCGCGTCTGCTCGTCGAACGTAATTTTGAGAAGAACGTGGTGTTGGATTACTGGGAAAGCGGCATGGATATCGGCCTGTCGCGCGATATGTTGGAGAGTTTTTTGAAATATCAAAAATTAATTCAAACCGAGTTTGCGAACATGCAGCAGCGTTTCGGCTTCGAGGCAATTAACGGCAATCGGTCACCGCGGGCGATTGCGCTGGATTTGCAGGCGCGTGTCGCCCGTATGATCGGCGGCATTCCCGTCGACCAGCCGCCGATGAAAACCGTGAAGCCCAAACCTGCTGATGAAACCATTAAGCTGGCGCCGCGATTTGAAACAGTCGACGCTCACTCGTTATCTGAACTTGTCGAGGTATAATTTATGGCTCTGAAAACCAATCCTGTGCTCAAATCCCGCACTGAAGTCAAAGACGGCATTGAAAACCTGCGCGCGCTCGTGCGGGAAATCACCAACGCTTTCGTGGTTCACGCGGAAGCCGAGATCGTCGCGTTGAGCGAAGCCGTGCGCGATTTGCCGAATGTCGAAAGCGATTCGAAGCCGGCGCACAAGCAGGAAAAACTGCTCGAAGAAATGCAAAAACTCGTCGCCGATTTAAAAGTCAAGCCGGAGAAAGGGCGATTGAAAGATCTGCGCCGCGTGCGCGATGTGCTGGACGAGCTTAACAGTTTGATGCAGCATTTCGCGAAATGAAGCGCGAATTCAGTTATTCAGCGCAAAGTTTTACCAACGGATAAAAAGCTGCCAACGGATTTAAAGTTTTTTTTATGTGGTCGCTTTTTTATTCGTTGGGAATATTTTTCTCATCGGTTTTCGGTAAAGCTTTGCTTTCAAGTAACGTGTCATGCTGGAAGCATCTTTTTTGATACAAGCACTGTGCGCGATACAAAAAAAGATTCCTTCTGAATGATCCCGCTGCAGGCGGGATTAATTGCCCAACGAGCTCTTTCAAAACGTGAACGTGGATTCTTATCCAGATGACGAATATCGAATTCAAGGCACGCCTGCGGAATTTTAAAAAAATCCACGCCGTCCTGGCGCAGCGCCACATTGCTCTCGCGGCCACGCTGCGCCAAACCGATACGTATTTTCACGCGCCGAATGGCCGCTTGAAATTGCGCGAGATCAACGATGAAACCGCGCAGTTGATTTTTTATCAACGGCCCGACAACGCCGAGGTGAAACGCAGCGATTATCTGATTGCGCCGGTTGCCTCGCCGGCAGCTTTGCACGATGTGCTCGGCGCGGCGTACGGCATTCGTACTGTTGTCAGGAAAACTCGCGAGCTTTATTTGCTGCCGCGACAGTTCGGTGCATCCGCCGGTCGCGCCGCGCCTGATCTGATTCGTTTGCATCTCGATACCGTCGAAAGCCTCGGCCATTTTCTCGAGATCGAAGTTATTTTGCAAGACGGGGAATCCCCACAAATTGCCGAACAGGAAGCGCAATTCTGGCTGCAGGAATTTGGCATTGCGCCGGAAGATTTGCTGTCGGGGTCTTACGCGGATTTGGGAGCGAGCGATCGCGCTTTAAAATGACATGACACAAAAATGTATTATATCAGATTAATATTTGTTGCAGCCATAAAGCGCGCAGGAATTGTTTGAGGGTGTCGAATATCGGGCTGTCCCACGGCCAATAACCAACCTCTGCCGCCTCGCCCAAACGTCTATCCGGCTCGACTTGGGAAGCCAACCACGCATGCACGCGCGCCTTTGCCAAATTGTTCGGCTGTCGATTTGCTTTCTCGTGGATACATTTAAAATACTCGTCAACACATTGCATGTCGGGATAGCTTCGAATTGCAGCAAGGCATAGGTCTTCCAACATTCCGGCATTACGTCCGTCCGGTAAAATGAAGATACCCACCTTCGGATGATCTCCGACAAACACTTCTGTTGCGGCCGGCGCAGCCAAACCAATATTGGTTAAAACGCCGCAAACACTTTGAAATGCGCTCGACGCGTCGGCATCGGCATCGCGGGTGATTCCTATTGAAATCACATCACGATAACTCGGACGAACGAGCAACTCCTGCAGATAACGCGACAGCTTGCGCTTGCCGCCATATTCTTCCACGCGGATATCGCCGAGCTTGAGATGGTTCAGCATGGCGTTGAAGAATCGCACTTCTTCGGCGCCTTCGCCGATGAGCAGTTTGGGTTGGGAAATTAATTGCGTCGTCGCGGGCATCAGCGCACCTCGTGGCTCATTTCAACGGCAGTATCCAAAGTCTCCTGATTATAAGTCGCCACACGGATTTCATCTTTCACGCGATCAAGGCGATGGAGGCGAAAGTCATAAGCGTCACTGGCCGCAAACGCCTCGTGCGCCGCTTTGATGCATTCCCAGCTATGCGTCGTGGCAAAGATCTGCGTCTCTGAGCGGCGGGCAGTTTCGGCAATCGCTTTCCAGACTTCAACCATCGTCGAGTAATGCAGGCCGTTTTCAATCTCGTCAATCAGCACCACGCCGCGCGGCGAATCATAAATCGCCAGTATTATCGATAGCAATCGGCTTATGCCTTCGCCCATCATCGACAACGGGATGAGTCGGCCAATGTTAAGGTCGCCGTTAACCATTGGCGCGTCGCCGTTCATGAGAACGGCCAATCGACGCAAGCGCGGTTCTAATAACTTAAGCGTCTGCACAATTTCATCTTGCCGGCCCACCGCTTCAAATTTGCTAAAGCGTCTGGCGTCATCAATTGGCGTTCGCGCATGGTTCGAGAGCAGCGTACTGACCGAAGATGAATGCAGCGGCGCATGTTCCACTTTGAGCCGTTCGCCAAAGATAAACGCGCGTGAGCTGCCGGACTGACCCATATCGTCGGAATACATAAACTTTAATTCACGAGACGCCGCCGTCGAGATCGACCCCATTGTTTGAGGGAAATGACCATTGCCATTTCCGCTCGCCGGCAATTCTGCCGTCACGCCCTTTCCCAGAGAAATGCGGAGAGAACGCCGGTATCCGTTTTCATCCTTGCTTTCCAATTCGATTGCAGCGCTGGTGTCGTAACCAAAAAACAACGATCCCCATAACTCTTCCTCAATATTGCTTCGGTCAAAATTAGTCATGCCACGCCAGACATTGATGCGAGTAGCCAGATCAGGATTGTCTGGGCCGAGCTGCAGGAAGATCGCTTCCAACAATGCCGTCTTGCCGACATTATTCATTCCCGTGATCAGGTTCACGCGCGCCAACGGCTCGATGGTCAGCTCGCGGAAGCAACGGAATTTTTTTATGGTGAAAGAGCGGTACATTTGTTTCAACTCCCGAGAAATTTGAATATTATTCGACTCCTTGAAGATATATTGCACGCGTTGCCAAAAGCAAGCATTTTTTCCGAAGAAAGTTGCATTATTCGAAATTTCTGTTATATTTTCAAATCAGGCGAGGTAAATGAGATTTACAATAAAATGTGAGGTGGCTCATGCGAATTAGCAAATTGGATTGGGACGACTATCGCATTGATCATGTTGCCGATCATGGGGTGGAACCCGAAGAAGTATGGGAAGTCTGTGAAGACTCGTTGCATTGGGCTCGTCGCCAAGGACGTGATCGTTATCGGCTTTATGGGCAGACCGAAGAAGGTCGCTACTTGTTTATCGTTTTGGAACACATTGAAGGCACGATTTTCAAGCCGATCACGGCTCGCGATATGAACGAAGGTGAAAAACAAAAATTTCGGAGATTGCGAAAATGAACAAGTTGGAAGTTCCTGAATTCAAAACCTACGAAGAAGAAGCCGCGTTTTGGGACAATCTTGATACGGCTCCGTTTATGGAAGATGACGGAGAATGGTTTCGCTTCGAAACGCCGAACAAGCGCGCGATTCGCGTCGCGATTCTGCCCGACGTTGCAGATCTACTAATGCAACGAGCGCGGGCGCAAGGGGTTTCGGTTGAAACGCTGGTGAACGCTTTTTTGATTGAGCGTATAAGGGAATCGGCTGTTATGAGTTGACAAATCCGGATATCAGACTTTTATCCATCCACCGGCAACCCCGCAAGCTGCATGATCTTCAATGCATTCGTCGTCGGGCACGGGCCGGAGCGGAGTTTGTAATCAAAAATCATTTTGCCATCGACGACCTCTTCGCGAAAATGATAATTGTGAATCTGGGAAAAAGCCTCCGCCAGCGTGGTCAATTCCAAATCGTGTGTTGAAATCACCCCGAAACCGTTTTGTCCCACCAGCGCGCGAACATAGGCGCGGCTGCCGATGAGACGCTCGCGATTGTTCGTGCCTTTGAAAATCTCATCGATTAAAAAGAACAGGGGAGAAGCCGACGCATTTTGCAGCGCTTCCAATAAGGCTTTCAATCTTCGCACCTCCGCATAAAAAAACGAAAAACCGTCGCTCAAAGAATCGTTGACGTTGAGGCTGGTGAATAATCGCAACAAAGAAGTTTGCAGATGATTCGCGCAGACCGGCCCACCGGCATAGGCCAAACTGAGATTGATGCCCAGCGTTCGGAGAAACGTGCTCTTGCCCGACATATTCGAGCCGGTGACCATCGCCAGCTCGCCGAGGTTTTGCAACGAGAAATCATTGCCGACACGGTGCTCGGTTGGAATGAGCGGATGCCCGATCTGCCGCGCTTGCAAATGATTGTCATCCGCAACAATTTCCGGAAAAGTGTAAGCAGGATTGAGATAGGAAAAATTCGCCAATGAATTGAGCGCTTCCAGCTCGAAGCAAACGTCCAACCAGTGGGGCAACGATTCGGCGAGTCTGGCTTTTTGTTTGTCCAAAAAACAAGCGCAGCACCAATCCCACGGCATGATCGCGTTCAGCAGGATTCGCATCAACGGATTCATCCTGAGGCCAATCGCGGTGGCAATTATTCTGATTTGTTTCAATTGCGCCGATGGGCGTTTTGTTGAAACTTTGAAGACGCTGCAAAGCCCGGCTAAATTTTTATTCCTGCCATACGGATAAATTTCCAGATAAACAAGAATCGCTTTCAGCTTGCCCAATTCTTCTCCTAAAAAAAGAGCCTCGCTAAAAATCGATGCAATGTTTTCCGCATACAGCAAATATAAAGCAGCGTAGGCGAAAAATGTGAACGGCCAGTATTTCGGGATGAGTTGCAAATGATTTAAAATGAAAAGCGCAAGATTTAAAAAAGCGAGCGCGCTGAAGAGCGGCAGAAGCCATGAATGGGAACGGAGATTCTTTTGCGTCAGCCAGGTTAAAAATTTTTTCCCTTCCAACGGCTCGTTGGTCACCTCCATGAAACCGAGCCGAAGTTTATCGCGAAATCTCGCCAGCGGCGTGATTTCCTGGATGCGCGTTTGGCGCTGCCTAATCTCGGAGAGTTGCGGCGTTGTTGCCAATAGCCACTTTTTGAGGCGGTCGCTGCCTTCAACGGTGATGGCGAGGTCGAGAAGATGGTGCAATGATTTTGCGCCGGTAATATTGAGATCAATTTCGAAAGAATGATCGCGCTCCGGCGGCTGCTCGGCAGGCGCGGGAATGGCGGCCCAATCCAATTGCATGCGCGCCAGTTGCGTTAGTTTGATCTGCAGCCAGAGGCGATGGCGTTTCGCGCTCCGCTCTAACCGTCGATGATAATAAGCGGCGACGTTGAACACGATCACGCCGAGGCCGATGGTGATCCGGAAGAAAAGATCGGGCAGGAAATAAGTGGCGAGAATGCAGAGTCCCGCCGCGCTCAGGAAAATCAGCAGCCGTATCAGTGAATAACGCCGGCTGAGTTTTTCCATTTTTTGTAAACGATTTTCAACGCGCAGAATTTGATTTTGGAGCGCCCGCAACCGCGTCAAGCGTTTTATCATTTGCTCTTTTTAACTTTCCCGTGCAATGATTCATCGCCTTAAAGTGAAAATCTTTTTCTTATTTTATCAGTTTATCTTTTTCCCCAAAGTGTCCGTAGCAGGTAATCGGCTCAAGCCCCCGCACCTGCACATTTTGAAACTCTTGAAACTCGCCGCGCCGCACGGGCGGAAGCTGATCGTAAAATTTTTCTCCGACGACGATGGGAACGCCGAGATCTTTCGTTAATGATTCAAAGCGCGAGGCTAAATTCACCGGATGCCCCAGCACCGTGAATTGCCGTTTGCGATCATTGCCGACGTTGCCGCAGAACACCGTGCCGTAATTCAACCCGATGCCGATTTGAATCTGCCGCCCGCGAAACGAATAATTCCGTGCGGCTTTCCACATCGCGACGGCGCAGTCCAGCGCCTTGCTCACCGAGTTGGCTTCAATAATGGAATGATGGCCGTTGGAATTAAACAACGTTTTGCCGTCAGGAGTTTGCAAAAGATTGTGCAAAGCTTGCGGACGTTGTGCCAACTGCGACTGCAGAACTGCCACTGGCTGCGCGAATCCCCAGAAGGCCATGACGTTGTCGCCGATAAATTTGTCGATCATGCCGTCGTGCGCGTGAATGATCTCGATCATGCCGTCGAGATAGCGGCTCAGCTCGTTGACGATTTCCTCCGGCGTGGCTTCGAGCGAGAGGGAGGTGTAGGAACGAATATCGGCAAAGAGAATGGCGCAATCAATGTAGCGCGGCGCGCCGTAATCTTCGATGCCTTTGGCGAGCAAATCATCCAGCACGCGCGGATGCACGTGGCTGCGAAACGCCGCGAACATTTTCTGTTCCTGCGCCAGCCGCACGGCTTCGTCGCTGGTCGCCTCGCGCAATTTGGCCGAAAGAATTTTGATCAGGTTGAGCGTGAAACGGTAATTCATCAAAAACTTTTTCGCCAACCCCGCGGGAATCGCGAGCGCCTCGACTTTGCCGCGTGCCATTGCCGTTGCACTGTAGACAACGCCATCGACCACGCCCTGCTCACCGATCATTTCATGGGCGTTACGCGACACGAGAAAAACATTGCCGCGCACGATGTCGACGACGCCCTGCAAAATGACAATCAGGTGATCCGCGGGCCGTCCTTCCTCAATAATCATTTCGCCGTCGGCATACGCGCGCAACATGCCGGGCCGGAGCCGGCGCAGGAGAGTTTTGGGAACGTTTTGCAGCACCGGAATATTGGCGAGGCGGCTGCGAAATCTTTCGATTGCGCTTTCTTTGACGGCAGAAGCCTTCTGCCATTGAGGTGATCTCATAGCATTCCTGCTCGTTCAATCCACATCATCCATTTACAATAAGATGCGCAATTTCTTGGAACTTTCCAAAAGTTTTTGTATCTTATTTTCCGCCTTATGGAAGAGCGTTAAACCATCCAAAAAACAAAGAGGAAATGCGAAAACGTAAAAATAACGAAAAGGAGTACGGCGATGCTCGACAACATTCAGCTACAAAACGTTTCCGGCAATGGCGCCGCAACGACAAAAAAACCTGATCGCACCCCGCGACCGAAAGTCTGGGCGGAAGTTCCCGATGCGCAATGGGATGATTGGCGCTGGCAGCTCAAGCATCGTCTCAATTCAGTGGATGAGCTGGCACAAATCATCAATCTCACCGAGAGCGAGAAAACCGCGTTGCGCGCGAATAATTTGTTTCGCGTCGATATCACGCCGTTTTTCGCATCGATCATCGATCCGGATGATCGCGATTGCCCGATTCGCCGGCAGGTGATTCCGACCGACGCGGAGATGGTGCCGTTCACTTCGATGATGGAAGACTCGCTCGCGGAAGATCGCCATTCGCCGGTGCCGGGTCTGGTGCATCGTTATCCCGACCGCGTGCTCATGCTGGTGACGACGCAGTGCGCGAGCTATTGCCGTTATTGCACGCGCAGCCGCATCGTCGGCGATCCGAAAGCGCAATTCAGCAGCTCGGAGTACGACGCGCAAATCGAATACATTTCGCAGACGCCGCAAATTCGCGACGTGTTGCTTTCCGGCGGCGATCCGTTTATTTTGCCGCCGAAAGTGTTGGACAATCTGCTGGGACGGCTGCGCGCGATTCCGCATCTTGAAATTATTCGGCTCGGCACGCGCGTGCCGATTTTCCTGCCGCAGCGCGTGGATGATGAGCTGTGTGCGACGCTGTCGAAGTATCATCCGGTCTGGGTGAACCTGCACTTCAATCATCCGAAAGAAATCACGCCGGAGATTGCGCTGGCGTGTGATAAGCTGTCGCGCGCCGGTGTGCCGTTGGGCAATCAAAGCGTTTTGCTGGCGGGCGTTAATGATTGCGTGCACATTCAACGCAAGCTGGTGCAGGAACTGGTGAAGATGCGCATCCGGCCCTATTATCTTTATCAATGCGATCTCGTCGAAGGCTCCGGCCATTTGCGCACGCCGGTGAGCAAAGGCATCGAGATTATCGAAGGCCTGCGCGGCCACACCTCGGGTTACGCGGTTCCGACTTATGTTGTCGATGCGCCGGGCGGCGGCGGCAAAATTCCGGTGATGCCGAATTATTTGTTGAGCATGTCGGATCACAAAGTGGTGCTGCGAAATTTCGAGGGCTTCATTACGACTTACGAAGAGCCGACGGACTACAAGTCGCACGATCCGAAGACGTGCGCCTATTGTCAGGCCAAGCGTTCCGAGACGGGCCAAACCGGTATTACCGGCCTGTTGGATGGCGAGCGTTTGTTTATCGAGCCGAAGGGCTTCGACGAAACGCATGCGCGTGGCGGCGCGAAACATCGCCTGCGCAGTGAAGACACGCACAAGTGGCAGCCGTTCGGCATCGGCAGCGAGACCAGTCCGGTGATTCAAATCGGCGAGCCGATGGCGACCGCGAATCATGAGTTGTTGTAAGCGTTAACGCCGCCAAACTCAGAAAAAAATTCTGAAAGTTTTTTCCCAACGGATAGAAATCCCGCCGTGGCGGAACAACTGATAAAAGCTTTTCATCCGTTGCGTTGTTTCTACCTTAATTTTGCACTGAATTTGACCGAAACCGTAATTGGCGCGGATTTGATCGATATGTGAATCCACCAATTGGGTGGTGCAAAAATTTTTTTGCACGGCTGGATTTGCTTTCAACTCCGCTAGGAGTGGGATGTTTATAGCAATGCACCGTTCCAGCTTTGAAAACCCCGCCACGGCGGGGTGAAATGTGCTTCTATTCAAATGATCGAGGCTTGCATCAACGAAATGCGATATTCCACTCCTACGGAGTTTGGGAGTAGTGGTAGCTCGGATTTACTATAAACATTTCACCCCTCACGGGGTTAGTCAAAGGAGCACAACCGATCGCGAATAATGATGTCCTTTGGTGCAAAATTAAGGTTCTATCTGTTGGGAAAATTTTGGTTTACTTTTATTGCCCGCAAGCAGGAAAATTGTTTGCGGGCATTTTTTTTTTAAATTTTTTTCCGCACTTTTCGCCGCTGCCGGTAAGAATAAGTTAGATTTTGACAGGACCCAGACTGGCATTGTTGCGGAAATGTTACACCTTAACTTTGCATATATAAAAGCCCAACCCCGATTTTCCGTATAGTGCGAAATCGGGGTTACCGCAATGCCGACAATTTCATGCTTGTTGCTTGGTAAAGCTTGCCATTGTTTTCCCATTCTTGCACTGCATCCGGCCGGCCCAACCTTCTCGTCGACGTTTTTCTAAAAACGGTTGTGTGAATTTTTTTACACCCATTACGTTTTACGCCTTACGTTTTAATTTACCGCCTCGGCATTAACAATCCGGCTTCCATGACGGAAAAAGGAGGCAGAGGGACATGCTTCTATTTAATGGATTAAAGCCGCGCGATGCTTGCCATCCCGTTAAGACGGGATTTGGCCATCGCCGGGAAATGTTACAAAAATTTTTTAGCCGCCGCTTCACCGGCCTGAGCTTTCGCAATCGTTTGCTCATTGGCACAATTTTGCCGGTCGTCACTTACGGCTTGATGATCAGCGCCATCGGTTCGTTGCTGCTGCAGCCTAGTTTATTGCAACAAACCTTCGAGAGCAGTCGCGCACGCAGCGCGCACCTCGTTCGCCATCTGGAGCCGTTATTGGCCGCGACGGCATTTGATCGCGACCCAACACCGCTTGCGCATGCACTGGATGACCTGCTCAAAGGCGACGATATTCTGCATTGCGTCGTTTATTCCGCGCAACTCAAGCCTCTGCTCGAAAAAGGCGCGCTTGATATCGCCGACGCGGAATTAAATCATTTGCTGGCGGATTTGCCGAATCAGGCGCAGCCGCTCGATCACCTCGTTTGCCGGAACGGCAGCCAACACGCCTTCGTTACCATCCATCCTCTTTTTGCCGAAGCGAAAGCCGAAGACACGCAAGTTGTCCAGGCTACCCATTTGCAAAATCCCACTGCACCCTCGTCTCTCCTCGGATATCTCCGTGTCGATTATGATCTCGCTTTCGTGCGCGAAAAACGCGCGGAGTTTTTTAAATTTCATGTGTTGATTATAGGGCTTTTTCTCGGCGTTGGCATCGGGCTGGCGATGACTTTGAGTCGCGGCCTGCATCGCCCGATGCGGCAGCTCATCGACGGCGTGCAACACCTCGGCAACGGCGATCTGGGGTATCGCCTCGATATTCCGGGCCACAACGAATTGGCGCTGTTGGGGAAATCGTTCAATCGCATGGCGGCGCATTTCCAACAGCGCGAAGGGCAATTGCAGCGCTCCGAAGCGTTGTATCGCCATCTCATGCAGGATGCGCTTGATGGGATTTTCGTGGTTGATCGTGAGCTGCGCTTTATCGAGGTCAATGAAACGTTTTGCGAAATGCTCGGCTACCGCCGCGAGGAATTGCTGCAAGCGACGCTGAATGAAGTGATGGCGAAAACCAGCGGCGCGGAAGAATATGTCGGCGACCTGCTCGCGCGCCGGCCGTTTCGCGGCGAGCTGGCCATTCAACCGCGCACGGAATTGGCGCTCGCGTCTTCTTTGTATAACGGCAAGCTGGCGGCTTTCATCGAGGCGCCGGTTGAAAAAGCAAACGGACAGGAGCGCCGATTCCAGCAAAACACGAACGCGGCGTTGCGCAATTTATTGTTTGCGCGCACCATCGATCTTAATGCCGCGCCGATCAACGACGAGCTGTACATGGGCATCGCGCGCGACGTGACCGAGAAGAAACATTACGAAGCGGAATTGCGCCGCGCCGCGGAATTGCGCGAGCTGCTGCTGCGCACGATGAGCGACGGCATCGCCGTTTTGGATCGTGCCGGTTTTCTGCTCATCAGCAACCGCGCGCTCGAAGAAATTTTGGAAATGTCACAGATGGAGCTGCTGCAAAATCGCTTTTTCGAATTTAGAAACGGCTGGCAAATCCGCACGCTGGAAAACGAAAGTTTGGCGCGGCAACGTCATCCGATTTATCTGGCGATCGATGAGCAAAAACGCAGCAGCGATTGCCGGATTAAAATGTGCCGCGCCGATAAGGAAAAATATCTTTCCGTCAACGCCGCGCCGTTGTATGACGAGCGCGAGCAACTGATCGGCGCCATCGTCGCGGTGCGGGATATGACGGCGACGGTGCAAAGCGAGCGCGCGCGTGAAATTTTGCAGCAGCAGGTGCAGCAAACCGCCAGACTCGCCGCGCTCGGGGAGTTGGCTGCGGGCGTCGCACATGAGATCAACAACCCGATGACCGGTATCATCAATTACGCGCAGCTTTTGTATGAGCGCGCGCCGATGAATGATGAAAAACAATTTTTGCTGCAGGGCATTTTGCGCGAAAGCGACCGCGTCACCAAAATCGTACACAATCTGTTGACCTTCGCGCGCCAGCAACCGCAGGAATACGGCTGGGTCGGCCTCGCGGATATGCTGGAGTCGGCGCTGCATTTAATGGGACATCGGTTGCGCCAGGATGGGGTCAACCTCGTCTGCGAGATACCGCCGGATTTGCCGCCGCTCAAATGCCGCAGCCAGCAGATTCAACAGGTTTTTATCAATCTGGTGAGCAATGCGCAGCACGCATTGAATGAGAAATATGCCGGATATCACGAGAACAAATTGCTCAAAATCTCGGCGCACGCGCTGCAGCGGAATGGCCGGCGTTTTATTTGCACGGAATTCCACGACACCGGCAGCGGCATCGCGCCGGACATTCTCCCGAAAATTTTCGATCCGTTCTTCACGACTAAAAAACGCGCCGAAGGAACGGGGCTCGGCCTCAGCATCAGCTACGGCATTATCAAAGAACATCACGGCGACATTTTTGTGGAAAGCAAAGTCGGTGAGCACACGACGTTCAGCGTTGAGTTGCCGGTTGGGGAGGAAGCGTTGGACGGTTAGCTCCTAGATTTTGCACACGGAAGCGCAATGTTTTATGGTTGAGAGAGCGCTTCCGACAAACTCCGCTAGGAGTGAAATGTTTATAGCAAGTCAGTTTCTTAGAATTCTTGAACTCCGTAGGAGTGACATGTCAGACTTCTCTGAAAAAGGCGCTTTGAGCGTTCGGGAAAAAACATGTCACTCCTACGGAGTTTCTCGAATCTAGAGAGGTGCGTTTCTATAAACATTTCACTCCTAACGGAGTTTAAAGTATGCGTCTAGCGTACAAAAATTTTTTTGCCCCACGCAATGGATAAATTAAAGTAATTCTCAGAACCGTGCCAATTGCGGTTTTGGTCAATTTCGGTGCAAAATTAAGGTAGCTTGTTGGTCTGTTGGTCTGGTTTTATGTTATTTTTTTTAAAATTTAAAAATGTTAGATTATTAAGATATTAATTGATAAACCAGCGAACTGGCAAACCGGCAAACCGGCGAACATTTGATTATGTATAACGGCACCGCGGCGTTGCACGGAATGACAAAGCAAAAACGGCAACGCCATAAAGTACGCTCCCAGGATGACGTCCGGTTTCGCGGCCTGCTCGAATCGGCGCCGGATGCCATCGTTATTTTTAACGGCAAAGGAGGCATTGAGCTGATCAACGCGCAAACGGAAAAATTATTCGGCTACCAACGCGATGAGTTGCTGGGAAAAAGAGTTGAAATTTTATTGCCCGTGCGTTATCGCAAAGCGCACGCGCGCCATCGCAGAAAGTATTATGCGAATCCGTATTTCCGGCCCATCGGTTTCGGCCTCGAGTTGGCCGGTCGCCGCAAGGACGGCTGCGAGTTTCCCGTCGAGATCAATCTCAGTCCGATGGAAACCGCGGACGGCGTTTTGGTGACGAGCATTATTCGCGACATGACCGAGCGCAGGCAGGCGGAAGAAATGTTGCGTCTGCAAAGCGTCGTGGTCAAGAACATGGCCGAAGGCGTTTGTCTCGTCACGGCGCGCGAGGCGCTGATCGTTTATTCGAACCCGAAGTTCGACAGCATGTTCGGGTATGGTAGCGGCGAGCTGATTGGCAAACCGGTGCAGGTGTTGAACTATCAAAATGCCGCCAGTTCACCGGAAAAGGTTGCGCGTGAAATTATCGACATCTTGCAGAAAAAAGGCGAAGCCGCGTTTGAAATTCATACTGTGAAAAAAGACGGCACGCCGTTCTGGTCGCGCGCCAATATTTCGCGTTTCGAGCATCCGCAGTTCGGCGCGGTCTGGGTGGCGGTGCACGAAGATATTACCGAACGCAAACGGATCGAAGAGCAGATTCGTATCTTAAATGAAGAGCTCGAGCAGCGCGTGTTAGAGCGCACCGCCGAGCTGGAGGTGGCCAATAAAGAGCTCGAAGCCTTCAGCTATTCGGTTTCGCACGATCTTGCCGCGCCGCTGCGGAGCATCGATGGGTTCAGCCAAATTTTGCTCGAGGAGCACGCCGATCAGCTCGATGACAACGGCAAGGATTATCTGCTGCGAGTGCATGCCGCGACGCAACGCATGGCCCAACTGATCAACGACATGCTCAATCTCTCGCGCGTCACCTGCGCCGAAATGCGCCGTGAGGCGGTTGATCTGAGCGCGCTGGCGCGTATCGTCGCCGCCGAGCTGCAGCAGACGACGCCGGAACGTCAAGTCGAGTTTGTTATTGCCGACGGCATCGCCGCCAATGGCGACGCAAGATTATTGCGAGTCGTGCTGGAAAATTTATTCGGCAATGCGTGGAAATTTACGAGCAAACATCCCAACGCCCGCATCGAATTTGGCGCGCTTTATCCGAACGACGGCCTGCCGATTTATTTTGTGCGCGACGACGGCGCCGGTTTTGACATGGCTTTTGCCGATAAAATGTTCGGCGTTTTTCAACGCTTGCACGACGCGAGCGAATTCGACGGAACGGGAATCGGTCTGGCGAGCGTGCAGCGCATTATCAATCGCCACAGCGGTCGCGTGTGGGCGAAAGGCGCGGTCGAGCGGGGAGCGACATTTTATTTTACGTTGTGAGCACGAGTTTGAGGCCGCAGGACAGTGCGCCTCGTCATGTCTTTAGGACGGCAGCTATGGATACCAACAGCTTTGATACGATTCCCTTGCGCCTGGAGACCAGGGTCGGGGGCAACGGCTTCACTGCTAAACTCGAATCCCACTCCGCTGTCGCGCACATGGGCAAGACATTGGATGCGAGTCATGAGCGGTTGGGAGACGACGGGTTGATACGGTCTCGCCCGTTTGCCAGGCTGACGACTATCGCCATTCTTGCAGCAGTTTACTTCGGTGCTGCCAAACTGGGGCTGAAACTGGCCTTCGTGCATGCCAGCGCGACGGCGGTGTGGCCGCCAACCGGGATCGCGATGGCGGCTTTTTTGGTGTTGAGCTATCGCGTCTGGCCGGGAATTTTTTTGGGCGCCTTCCTGGCGAACATAACAACGGCGGGATCAGTCGCCACTTCGATTGGCATCGCGACCGGCAACACTCTTGAAGGGCTGTTGGGCGCTTACCTGGTGAACAGATTTGCCCACGGCCGGAACACCTTCGATCGACCGCGGGATATTTTCAGATTCACGGTTCTCGCTGGAATAGAGAGCACGGCGGTAAGCGCCACGTTTGGCGTGACCAGTCTGTGTCTAGGCGGCTTTGCCAATTGGTCCGGCTATGGAGCCATCTGGTTGACCTGGTGGTTGGGAGATGCGGTGGGCGCTCTCACCGTGGCGCCTCTGTTGGTTCTCTGGATCACGAAACCACGTATCCGCTGGAACCGAAGACAACTCTTTGAGGCCGGTCTGTTGCTGTTCGCGCTGATTCTTGTGGCGCTGGCGGTGTTCGGCGGATGGTTTCCTGCCGAAAACAAAAACTATCCGCTCGAATTTATATGTGGTCCGCTCCTCTTCTGGACGGCATTCCGCTTCGGTCAACGCGAAACCGCAACGGCCACTCTCGTGCTGGCGGGGATCGCCATCTGGGGCACCCTTAACGGTTTTGGTCCCTTTGCGAGGGAAAACGCGAACGAATCGCTCCTGTTGCTCCAGGGCTTCATGGGCGTCACGGCGGTGATGACCCTGTCCTTTGCCGCCGTGGTGGCGGAACGCAAGAGGATCGATGAAGCGCTGCGGAAAGCATATAAAGAATCGGATCTGCGGGTGCAGCAACGCACCGCCGAGCTTTCAAAGGTGGTCGAGACCTTGGAAGCCGAAATCATCGAACGCAAGAAAGCGGAGGAGGCGCTTTCCAAGCTGGCCGAGATTGTGAAATCCTCAGATGACGCCATCATCAGTTGGACATTGGATTGCGCCATTATTGTCAGTTGGAATCCGGGCGCAGAGAGAATGTTTGGCTATTCTGCTGATGAGGCCAAAGGCCGACTGATCACCCTCGTGATCCCATCGGATCGGGCCGAGGAGTTGCCGGAAATTATCGAAAGCATGAAACGGGGAGAACGCCTCGAACATTATGAGACCAGGCGTTTGCGAAGAGATGGCAGAGAAATCGAGGTGTCTCTTAGTCTGTCTCCGCTCAAGGATGCCGGCGGCAGGATTACCGAGGTCTCGGCAATTGTTCGCGACATCACCGAGCGCAAGCGGGCCGAGGAGGTCGTTCGTCAATTGGCCGCCATCGTGGAATCCTCAGACGACGCGATCATCAGCAAGACGATGGAAGGCGCCATCGTCAGTTGGAACGCCGGCGCGGCGAGAATCTTTGGCTATCCCCCCGAGGCGATGCTGGGCAGGCCGTGCGCCATTCTGTTCCCCTCTGACCGTTCCGCTGAAGCGCCGAAAATCCTCGCGAGAATCAAACGGGGAGAGCGCGTTGAACATTTTGAAACCAAATGGATAAGGCGAGACCGCAGGCAAATCGACGTCTCCCTCACCGTCTCTCCGATCAAAGAGGACACGGGCAAAATTATCGGCATCTCTGTCATTGCCCGCGACATCACCGAGCGCAAGCAAGCCGAGGGGGAAATTCGCCAGTTGAACGAGGAACTCGAGCAGCGGGTTCATCAACGCACCGCCCAGCTCGAAGCCGCCAACAAAGAGCTTGAAGCTTTCAGCTACTCGGTCTCGCACGATCTCGCGGCGCCCTTGCGGAGCATCAATGGTTTCAGCCAGGCGCTGTTGGAAGACTACGCCGAGAAGCTGGACGCGCAGGGCAAAGATTATCTGCAGCGGGTACGCGCCGCCAGCCAACGCATGGCCAGGCTCATTAGCGACATGTTGAATTTGGCGCGAGTGACCCGCGCCGAAATGCATCGTGAGTCCGTTGACCTGAACGCGTTGGCGCGCCTGGTCGCCGCGGAGCTCCAGCAAACCGATCTCTCTCGCCGCGTTGAGTTTGTGATTGCGGACGGCGTCGTCGCCAACGGCGATGCGCGTTTGTTGCAAGTCGTGCTGGAAAATTTGCTCGGCAACGCGTGGAAGTTCACGAGCAAGCATCCGACGGCGCGCATCGAATTCGGCGTGCTTGAATCCGATACCAACGGTGACGGCAAGCCGATTTATTTCGTTCGCGATGACGGCGCCGGCTTCGATAAGACTTTTGCCCATAAAATGTTCGACGCTTTCCAACGCTTGCACGACACCGGTGAATTCGAAGGCAATGGCATCGGTTTGGCGAGCGTGCAGCGCGTTATCAATCGCCACGGCGGTCGCGTCTGGGCCGAGGGTGAAGTCGAGCGCGGCGCGACGTTTTATTTTACACTGTAGCACAGACTGCCAGTCTGTCTTCAGTGATGGGATTGCAGCATGTCGTAGCGCGGCGTTGGCCGCAACCAAAACTGCACCACAAAGGCCACAAAGAACACAAAGTTTTTTCTTTGTGCGCTTTGTGGTCTCGTATATTAAAAGTGTATCTAATTCTCTCTTATTCGCATAGAGAGATGTATACAAACTGTATCTGATTCTTTTTCTTCCTGTTCTTTGAAAAGTTTGACAAGTTCGC
>Ga0247727_10002559_pt1 | contig 41425 bp, 35 predicted proteins | sample WisWelCaveWW1625_FD_202498 | JGI IMG/M metagenome (GOLD analysis project Ga0247727, IMG submission 202498) | Biofilm microbial communities from Wishing Well Cave, Virginia, United States - WW16-25 | ecosystem: Environmental > Aquatic > Deep subsurface > Groundwater > Cave microbial mat | place...
GGAGGAATATGAAGACTCGTATTTTCGCTTCCATAATTTTCCTTGCCTGCGCCGTTTTCCTGACGGCCTGCCCGAAGCAAACCACCATTAACCAGCTCAATGGCGACCCGGCGCGCTATCGCGGGAAAGAGGTTCTGCTGGTTGGCACTGTGACCAACAGCTTCGGCGCGCTCGGACAGGGCGCTTATGAGTTGGACGACGAGACGGGAAAAATCTGGGTGATCACGCAACGCGGCGTGCCGACCAGAGGCGCGCGCGTCGGCGCTGTCGGCAAATACGTCAACGGCGTCACCTGGGGCGGGCGCAACTTCGGCAGCGCCTTGCGGGAAACGGACAGAAAGGTTCGCTAGCCAAACAGCTCGAAAACACAAAATGAAAAGCAGCGGCCAGGGAGGCTCTGAAGCCCCGGTCGCTGCCTTTCATTTTTACCGGATATGACTAAACGGTTGCCTACGCCGGCCTCGGCCGCCCGTGAATCTTGATCGTGTCGTAATCTTCGGCCTGGACGGTGAATTCGTAATCGCGCGCCGGCTTGTAGTGCCCGATCATCTCATTGAATTTGATGACCATCGGTTCGAGGAAATTCTCCATCCAGGCAGGCTCATTGACCGCTTTATGCTGCACGTGCGCCACCTCGTCTTTGCTGATGCCGACGTGGTGAAGCAGCCTCAACGGCAAACTCCTCGCTTCCATTATTCCGGTGTCAACGCAGTACTCTTCTTTGCGTGATTCGAGATCGAGCAGTTGCTGATAGAAAGAGTCGTTGTCAGTGAAAGTCAGGCTTTTTTCCATTGTCTGTCCTCCGTATCTGCACCTACAACGTGCAATCTGATCGTTGTTTGAGTTTGCGCGCCGCGCGACGCGCCGCTCATTAACCCGTTTGCGAATGAGAATGAATCAGCTCATCCGTTCACCGGAGCGAAAAAGCGCCTGGATGAGCCTTACCGTATTGGCTACGAAAGAGCTTGACGGAAAAGTTTTGAATCAGTGCCTGAATGAAAACGAAATTGAAGCTGCGCGGAAAGTAATCCAGATGCAGACAAAATGTCAACGCCGCTGCCCGGCGCGATTGCGAATGGATTTGGCGAAACCAAGCGCCAAACCGACTACGCTCAAAATCGCGCACCCGAAGGCGAACCAATCGCCGCGCCGCGTGTAAAAAGTCTGCTCGCGCCTCGCTTGTGCGCGCCACACCTGCGCGCCTGAGGCGAACATCGGCAAAGGATCAACCACGCGCCCGTCGGCGGCTACCAGCGCGCTGACCCCGCTGTTGGTCACGCGGACCAGATCGCGGTCGTTTTCAATCGCGCGCATCATCGCGTGCATCAGATGCTGCCGCGCTCCGGCGGTGTTCCCGAACCAGGCGTCGTTCGAGACGTTGACCAGCAGCGTCGCGCCGTTTTGAACGAAACGCCGCACGAGGTTCGGATAGGCCGCTTCGTAGCAGATGAAGCTCCCCACCCGGACGTAATTCGTCGTGCGCTCGATGGCGGCGGTCGGCGTGTTTTCATCTCCCATCGCAATCGCCATGCGCTCTGTTTCGAGCCTCAGCAGATTCACCACGGCGTCATTGCCCGGGGTGAAATCGCCGACGATGGCCGGGACGAAACTGCCAAGCACAGGTCGCCACGGCACGTATTCTCCGAAAGGAACCAGTCGAACCTTGTCGTATCGCCGCAACTTTACGGGCTGCGCATCGGGCTGCGGGCTGATTGTGTGGATGCTGTTGAAATAACGCTCGCCGTCGCGCACGACGGTGTTGACGATCAAATAACCGCCCGTTTCGCGCGCCAGCCGGTCGAGCCGCTCCCGAACCGCCGGATCGTTTTCGTAGAACAAAGCGAGCGGCGCCTCGGCCCAAACCACAAGGTCAACGGTTTTGCCGGGCGCGCGATTGATCGCCTCCTGGGTGAGCCTGACGCTGTTTTCCAGCTCGCGCGCGGTCTCGGCAGAATCGGGCGGCAGGTTCGGCTGAACGCCGACGACGGTGACTTCCACGCCGGGATGTCGCGGCGTTTGCGGCAGCAGAAAAACCATCGCTGCGCCCATCAACATAATCGCCGCGGCTCTGACGACACTCCGCTCCTTGATTTTCAACAGCAGAACGATCAATGCGCTCGCCGCGACGATCTCCGCGCTGACCAGATAAACTCCGCCGAACTGCGCCAGCTTGGCGATTTTGAAATGATGAGCCTGCGAAACGCCCAGCGCATTCCACGTCACGCCGGTGATCAAAGGCCTCGACCATTCGGTCGCAACCCAAACGACGGGCGCAAACGCAATCGCCCACCAGCCGAGCTTCCGCGTCATCTGCGCCATCGCCGCCGCAAAGATCGCCGGGAAGATCGCCAGCGCGGCGGCGAACAACAACGCCACCGCGTAGGCGACCACCGTCAGCATCCGGCCAAAATGCGTCATCGAATGCGCGATCCAGTTTTCGGCGAAGAATGTGAATTCGATTCCCGCAAGCCAGCCCAGCCAGAAAGCGCGCCGCACACTGATCCCTTTAGCAATCACCCGCAGCAACGGCGCGAGCGCAACCCACGCAAGCGAGCTTAATTCAAAAGGCGGGAACGAAAGTATCAGCAGGAACGCCGAAACGGCGGCCATCGTTGACTGCCACAACAAACCGTCAGGCGCGAGCGAAAGGCGAGGAAGCGTGAAGCGGGCACTCATCTGTGTTTTTACTTCCCCTGAGCCGATGGTGGATTTGACGTGGATCGCTGGCTCTGATCGCAGTCGTTGATTCCTGGCCCGCAGTTTTGAACTATCCTGACAATGCTGTAACCGGAATTATGCAAATCTTTCGTCAGCGTTTCGGCGTCGGAGCGTCTCGCCAGCGGGCCGATTTTGAGCAGATACCCTTGATTGGCCGGCGCGGCTTCGATCACGGCGGGCACGCGGCGCTGATCGCGCAACGCCGCGCTCAGTTGTTCCGCCGCCGCAAAAGTCTGTAGTCCAAGCACACGCACGGTGAATCCCTTCCCGTCCTTCGCCACCTCCATAGCTCCGGCGGGCTGCGAAACGTAAGTGACGAGAATGCCCGAAGCGAAATAGAGCGCGCACACGAGCGCAGTGCCGAAGAAGACGGCCAGCGCCCGTTTGTCTCTGGTCGTAAGCTGACTCCACGCTTTGATCATAGCTTGTGATCCGATCTGGGTTGATTGACGCGCGGATTGTAGCACGATTCCCTGGGAGCGCATGCATCCCTGCTTGCCAGTCAAAAGCCCTGCGCTTATGATGCCGGGAGCTTATCGAAGCAAACGTCACCCGGAATACAAAACCGAAGCAAAAAGATTGCCACAATGGAAGAGCTTGTCGAAGGCGAAGACTTTTACCGCGAAGGCGATTTTCTGGTCTTCACTCGCCGGTATCATTTGAAACGCGGGCATTGCTGCGGCTCCGGCTGTCGCCATTGCCCATACGACCCGCGCTGGACGGAAGGCGCAACGACAGTTGCGCGCGAAGAACAAAAATCAACCTCACAAAACGAACAAACAAATCCTCTCGGAGACACGCGATGAGTTATTACAAAGCCAAAGACCTCGAACGTTTCGCGGAGATAGGCCAATTCCGCAGCGAGCTGGCCGAAAAGTTCTTCGATTATTACCACACCGTCACCGGCGAAGACGGCGCCTTGACCCGCCGCGAGAAGGCCCTGATCGCACTGGCCGTCGCGCACTCCAGACAATGTCCGTACTGCATTGACGCCTACACCACACAGTGTCTGGAGACCGGCGCGAACCCCGACGAGATGACCGAAGCCGTTCACGTCGCGGCAGTGATGGAGGCCGGAATGACGCTCGTCCACAGCGTGCAGATGCACAACGCGCTGCGCAAGCGCGGAGCGATGTGAACAGGAGGCAAAGATCGAAATGCAGGAAGCAGCCAAACAATCCCCCGTTCATCCGGCTTTTGAAGAGACGCTCGCGCGACGCAAACTCGACCTCGCGCCAGTCAGCGTTGAAACCTTGCAGGTCAACGTCACGCGCTTGTGCAATCAGGCCTGCCATCATTGCCACGTTGACGCTTCGCCCAAACGCACCGAGCAGATGAGCCGCGCGACGGTTGACCGTTGCCTGGAAATTCTCGAAAAACATTCGAGCATCACGAAGCTGGACATCACCGGCGGCGCGCCTGAACTCAATCCGCACTTCGATTACTTCGTCGAGAGAGCCCGGGCGTTGGGCAAACACGTGATGGTTCGCCACAACCTGACCGTGACACTTGACGGCAATCCGCAAACCGGCGAGAGCAAACTCTACCTGCCCGAATTCTTCGCCCAGCACCGGGTCGAGGTCATCTCATCGCTGCCCTACTACCAGGAGTTCTTCACCGACAAACAGCGCGGCAATGGCGTCTTCAAAAAGAGCATCGAGTCGCTGCGGAGGTTGAACGAACAGGGCTACGGCAGACCCGAAAGTGGATTGATGCTCAATCTCGTCTACAACCCGGTCGGCGCGTTCCTTCCCGCCCCGCAAGCCGGCCTGGAACGACAGTACAAGAAAGAACTCGAAGCGAAGTTCGGGGTCGTGTTCAACGGTTTGTTCACGATCACGAACATGCCGATCAATCGCTTCAAAAAAGACCTCGAACGATTGGGCGCTTACGACGAATACCTGACGCGGCTCATCAACGCCTTCAATCCGGCGGCTGCACAAGGCGTGATGTGCCGCTCGCTCATCAGCGTCGGTTACGACGGCCGTCTGTTCGATTGCGATTTCAACCAGATGTTGGAGATGAACCTGCCGGAAGAAAGCGGACGAACGATCTTCGATTTCGATCTCGACCGGCTGCTCAATCGCAAAATCATCTTCGATCAGCATTGTTACGGCTGCGCAGCCGGCGCGGGCAGCAGTTGCGGCGGGACGACGGCGACAGAATGATTTTGACGCGACCGCGTTTTAGTTGGATACTTCCTCGCGCACTCATCGAATCTTCAGATCACAATCTACAAAAAACGGAGACAAGTTATGGCTGATCCGATTCTCATCGCCAAAGATACGGAAGAGATTTACCTGCTCCCCAAAATGTCAAACCGCCACGGATTGATCGCGGGCGCGACCGGCACCGGCAAAAGCGTGACGTTGCGCGTGATGGCCGAAGCTTTCAGCCGTCTTGGCATCCCCGTGTTCATGGCCGACGTGAAAGGCGATCTGGCGGGAATGTGCCAGCCGGGCGGAGACAATCCGAAAGTGGCCGAACGCGCGCAGCAATTCGGTCTGAGCGGTTTCGCTTACACCGCCTATCCGGTCGTCTTCTGGGATGTCTTCGGCGAACAGGGACATCCGCTTCGCTCGACGATTTCAGAGATGGGGCCGTTGCTGTTGACCAGAGTGTTGAACCTCAACGACACGCAGGGCGGCGTGCTCTCGCTGGTCTTCAAAGTCGCCGATGACAACGGGCTGTTGCTGCTCGATCTGAAAGACCTGCGCTCGATGCTGCAATTCGTCGCCGACAACTCGAAATCGCTGACCACCGAATATGGCAACGTTTCGGCGGCGAGCGTGGGCGCGATCCAACGCCGCCTGCTCGAGCTGGAACAACAGGGTGGAGACAAATTCTTCGGCGAGCCCGCGCTGGATATGAACGATATGATGCAGACCGACGGGCAGGGACGCGGCGCAGTCAACATCCTGGCCGCCGACAAGCTGATGCAAGCGCCGAAGCTTTACGCGACCTTCCTGCTGTGGATGTTGTCGGAACTCTACGAGAACCTGCCCGAAGTCGGCGACCTGGAAAAACCGAAGATGGTCTTCTTCTTCGACGAGGCGCACCTGCTCTTCAGCGACGCGCCCGCCGCGCTGCTCGAAAAGATCGAACAGGTCGTGCGCCTGATCCGCTCGAAAGGCGTGGGGGTCTACTTCGTCAGCCAGAATCCGCTCGACATTCCCGACCTAGTGCTCGGGCAATTGGGCAACCGCGTGCAGCACGCGCTCCGCGCCTTCACTCCGCGCGACCAGAAAGCGGTCAAAGCCGCCGCGACGACTTTCCGCGAGAACCCGAATTTGAACACTGAGGAGGCGATCACCGAACTCGGCGTGGGCGAAGCGTTGGTCTCGATGCTAGACGAAAAAGGCGCGCCGGGCATCGTGCGCCGCGCGCTTGTCGCCCCGCCGCAGAGCAAGCTCGGCGCAATCACGCCGGACGAGCGACGCAGCGTGACCCAATCGTCGGTCATCGCTGGCCATTACGAGGCGGCGGTTGACCGTGAATCGGCTTACGAGATGTTGAAGGGTCGCCGCGAGCAGGCCGAGGCCGCGTTGCAGGAGCAGGTGCAGCCAGATCAACCATCGCCGGTCGCCAGCGAAGCGACGAAAATTCTCGGCGCATTCGCCACCAGCGCAGCGCGCGCCGTCGGCAGCTCGCTCGGCCGCCAGATACTTCGCGGCGTGTTGGGTTCGATTTTCGGCGGAGGCGGAAGAAGGCGGTAACCTGGGATCACCGATTCATCGCGGCCATTTTCGAGGTGAGTTGTTCGGATCGGAATTTGGCTTTGAGGTCCAGGTTCTGATTGAGCCGCGCTTCAAAGTAGACCTCCGGCCCCGCGCTGGTCAGCGGCCCTTTGATTCCGGCCTTATCGAAAGTCACCTTCCACACGCCGGCGTATCCGCCCAAGCCTTCGGTCTTCTTGGCCGGCACGATGAAGTCGTCGTCTTTGGCGTTGTAGAGCAGCGCGTCGTACGGGCGCATCGTGCGTTCGGCTTCGTTGGCGCCGATCAGACGGCCGGAGCCGATCTTCTGTCCGATGGTGACCATCAGGTAGTTGTGATTCTGGTCTACGTCGGTCAGCAACGCGGCCAGCTTGGCGGCCTGATCGGACGTCAGGTTGCGGTCGAGCATTTCGAGCCTGGCAAAGGCTCTGGCGAATTGATCGTCCATCCAGTAGACGCCGAGCGCGGCGAACTGGCGTTTGAACGGCCCCAGCAATTTTCCGCGCACGTTTTCCTGCGCCGCGTGCGCGTCAACGATCTTCTGCGCTTCATCCTTCGACCAGTCGAGAAAACCCACATCGCCTTTCGAGATCAGCGAATAGGTGTCGAGATATTCGTTGACGCCGAGCTTGTCCTCTTTCAGGTCAATGCCGAAATCCCACACGTCAATGATCTGCACGTTCTCGGACGATTGCGAGCCGGGATTGCCTTCGACAAAAGCGTACTCGCCGGAGGTCATCTCTTCGCGCGGCAGGATGCGATAGAGGTCTTTGACCTCGGTCGGCCCAATGTCGCAGACGATCTCGTCCTGGTTCTGCTCGCGGCTGAACATGATCGAGAGATTGGCCACGGTGCGTTGATCGAAGCCCTGCCCCGTGATCTTGCAATGGATCAGCTTGAATTTCGACACGTCGCGCCCCGGCGGGAAGAAGGCGTAAAACGCCGGACGACGCAATTCGAAGCGGCTGTCCGAATGCGCGCCGGGGATGTTGATGTCAATCTTCTGACGCACAAAAGGAACGCGGCTGGCCAGCAGGCTGCGCCATTTGCTGTGCTGAACTTTGGTCTGGATGCGTCCGACGGGTTTCAATTGACCGCCGGCTTCGGCGTACATCCCGAAACTCTGCGGCGCGGCTCTGACGACGTGACGCGGCGGCGTGGGCGTGGGTCTGGGACGAACGACGAATTTGCCCGTCGCCACTTTTTCGAGCGAGGCATGAACTGGCGTTTCGGCAGCCGTTCTGGCCGGCGCAGTCTCCGGCTTGGCCGGTGGTGCAGCCGGTTCGCGCGAAGCAGAGGTTTGCGCAACGGATGGCTGAGCAGGTTGAGCCGGCGGCGCTGAACCGGACGCCAAACTGGATGATGGATTCATCATCGCTTTGAGCACGGCCTCGCTGACGCCGGCGGTCTTGAGTTGCACTATGCCCTCCGTCGAGAGATCGAATTTGGTCTGCGACTGTTTGATCTTCTCGATGATGATCTCGTCGCCCACTTTGGCCTGCGCCAACCGAATCACATCGCGGTTCGTCATCGGCGCGGGAGCGGAAGTTTGGCGGCGAGCCTGGCCAGCCGGTTTCGACTGCCCTCTTTTCTGAGCCGAGGTTGTTTCGAGAATCAGCGAACAGAGAGTCAACAAGAAGAGGGTGAACAGAACAACGAAGCATCTGCGGAGCATAACGTTCTTCTCCTTTTGCTGAAATGCGGGTTTGCTCAAGTTTGGCGGCGCAAATCTTAACTCCACTCTGCCAACAACCGCAATGACGTTCGTAGTCCAGCCTTTAGGCGGCAGCGGCGGCGCAGCCGGCCCTCCGCCTAAAGGCGGGACTACGAACGATTCTACTTCGCAGGCCCAAGCGTCAATCGCTCCTTCGCCATCGCCTCGATCTTCTGTTTACTGTAAAGCAGCGGGAAATACTTCCCTTCTGCCCACAGCGGCAACAGATCGCCGTAATGTTTGCTCCCCGGCTGCCCCGATTGCCCCGGCACGCTCGTCGCCACCGACCGATCCCAATCGCTCACGTCCAGAATCTCGCGGAACGACGCGCCGTGATTCTGGCGGAAGCCACCGCCGCTGGTGTTGTTCACCGTGTTGCCGTCGCCGCCGCGTTCGACCGCAGGCAGATCGAACAGCGCGCGCCGTTCCGCATTGGTCGAAAGCGCATGGGTGAACGGCGCGATGTGCAGCGCTCCCCAACGCCACGACGATGAATCGGCGCCGAGTCTTGATCGAGCGTCATTCACTGCGTTTTCCAGACTCCTGAGCAACGCTGCGTCGCGGCCTTCGCGCGCATTCTCTCCGAACCAGCGCGGCTGCGGCGCTCTCAACGCTTCAATCGTTTTGCCGAGCAGGCGGCTGCTGCCAACTGATGGCCAGGCTTTTGCCGGGACGTGCGGTTTGAAGACCGCGGGGACGAGATTCGGCAGCCAGAGTTCAAACAGCGCGGCGGCGGCTGAATCTTTGCTCAGGCGGCAATCCCACCTGGTCAGCATTTCAACGAAAGGCTGCAACTGCGCGCTCGCGCCTTTTGCCTCTCTGAGCACGGTTGTGAGCTGGCGCGCGAGCAATGAAACCTCGTCGTGCTGCAAGCTTTCGAAATCAGCGACGGAGAATTTGCCGGTCGCCGAACCCAGGACTTCGCTGATGCGCAGAAATCGAAGCGGACTGGCCCACTCGTAGCCGAGTTCGTGTTCGTAGCCCGGCGGCAGAATGTTGTGGTTCGCAGTCGCGATGAAATGCTTCGCGGGATTGTAGACTTGCGGCAGCGCAGAGACGGGCAGAAAGCCTTGCCATTCGTACTTCCCTGCCGCTCCCGGCACAGGCAGCAAACCCGACCATCCCTTCCGAACCGGCGCCATCCCCGCCGCAACCCAGCCGATGTTCCCGTCAACGTCGGCGTAGACCAGATTCTCTGACGGAACTTTCCACCGCTCCATCGCCTTCAGGAACTCTTTCCAATTCTGCACGCGATTGAGCGAGAGCGAAGCCAGATACCCAGCAGTTCCCGGCTCGCTGCCGACCCAACGCAGAGCGTAAGCTCGATGCCGCTCCTTGTCTTCGTGAAGCACCGGGCCGTGAACCGTGAACTTCAATTCGACTTCGCGCGGCTGCGCTTCGCCTTTGACTTTGATCTGCTCGCGTTCGACCCGCATCTTCTCCCAACGGCCTTTCCAGCGATACTCGTTCGGATTCGCCGGATTGACCTCTTCGACGTACAGGTCCTGCTGATCAATGCCGACGATGGTGAAGCCGAAACCGACCCGTTCGTTGTGCCCAGCCGCGACTCCGGGCAGCGCCGGCTCGCCTGCGCCGATCACGTTCCAGCCGGGGCCGACCAGATGAACCAGATACCTCAAGCTGGGCAGCGCAATCGCGCGGTGCGGATCGTTCGCCAAGATCGGTTTGCCCGTCGCCGACATCGTCCCGTCAATCACCCAGTTGTTGCTGCCGTCGTTCGGATTTGGAGTCGGGGGGTTGAAGTTGACCGAGCCGCCAGCGGCATTCGCCGCCGCTAAAATTTTCGCATCAATGCCTTCGAGATCGAGGCCTTCGGGAACCTCGATCTTCCGCTTCGGCTCCGTCTCGATCCATTCGTCAACGAACTCTTTGCCGAACTCGCGAACGAGACGCGCGCGCAACACTTCGCTCGAAGCGTTGCGCGTCATCACGTAACCCGCCATCCGAGTCAGACAGACCTCCGGCGTCCACGGCTCAGGTTTGATCCCCGTCAGTTGAAACTCGATCGGCAAGCGGTCTTTGCTCAATTCGATGTTCGCATTCACGCCGCGCACGAAGGCTTCGATGATCGGCTTGGCGTCCGGCGCGTAACTCTCATACTCGGCCTTCAGATCGCCGCGATAGCGAATCAATCGCGCGAACTTATCTCTCTCGACCGCGCTCGGCCCCAACACTTCGGCCAATTTGCCTTCTCCTACGCGCCGCCACAAATCCATCTGCCAGAGCCGATCCTGCGCGGCGACGAAGCCTTGCGCGAAGAAGAGGTCGTCCTGGGTCTCGGCGTAGATGTGCGCGACGCCCCACTCATCGCGCAGCACTTTGACCGGCTGGTTCAACCCCTTGAGCTTGATCGAGCCTTCAGTCCGCGAGAGCGTGGCGAGGGCCTTCGCCTTCAAATCCTGCGACTGAACGGCGTTGATCAGTTGCGGAACCGCGCTGAGCGCGGCGATGAGCAGCGCCAGAGCCAAAGCTCGTTTCATCGAATCTGCCTCCTTGTGTCCGGATTGTTATTCTGACAACGCAACGCCAAAGACGTTTGGAGCCGCCTCGCGGTTTCGGCGCGATTGTCCCCTGGCTTTTGCCGCAATCTCATTAACGACAAACTCAACCAGCCGCAGTTCAAGGAATGGATCGGCCAGATTGTCGGCAAGGAAGGCGAAGACGCGACTCGTTCAAAACCAACACTGGCAAGCAGCAGAAAGTCGAAGGCTTGGGCGGCTCATTCAGCTACGTCCGGTTGGGCGAACCGCTCTTCAACGAGTACCGCGATTTGGGCGGGCGGCTGCCGACTTATGAAGATCTTGAGGAGCCGATAGCTTTACAGTGATTACTTCTGCTCACAAGCGATAAAGATCACGTCAAGGATGCCTAAAATGGATTCCGGCTGCCCGAGCGTATATGGCTCTGAGCGAAAGAACCGATTGTCAGGCGTGTATTTTCCAAACTCCCAAATTCTCCCGGTACTGACCACCCCGAAAAGTTCGCGCTGGTAGCCCGCCTGTTCATTGATCATTTGCGCCGCTTTCATGGCTATGAGGCACTGCCCCCAGCCTTGCTCGAAGTCCTCTTTTTTGGCCTCCGCCACGACGACAAAAGGTGTCTTGAATCGGGCTTGATAGGGAGTAAAGGCGAAATCAATCTTCCCTCTGAAGGGGGGCGCGCCGGCGTCCAGTTGCTTCTCCTGCCACATCCTCAGGTTGTGATGATCCAAAGCTTCCAGAAAAACCAGCTCCATCAATAATCGCTGATCCCATTCGTTGGAGCCGGTCGTAATCTGCCGCTCCGCGCGCCGCAGGTTGATTGTCAATGCCTCACCCGGCGCGATGGGATGAAATGGAATCTTCCAGGTTTCATACGGAAATAAATGCAATAGCTCCAAAGCCCTGGTGAGGTCGTAATTTCCAAATGTCTCCTGGGCTGAAATGATTTGTTCTTGCTGGTTTTCCATAGCGCCTGCTCCTTTCCCGATGATCACTGACGCACGTAAATCTCCGCCCCGACCTGCTTGAACTCTTCCGCCTTCTCCGCCATTCCCGCCGCCAGAGCCGCCTGCTCATCCATCCCCTGCTTCGCCGCATATTCGCGCACGTCCTGTGTGATCTTCATCGAGCAGAAATGCGGGCCGCACATCGAGCAGAAGTGCGCGGTCTTCGCGCCCTCCTGAGGCAAAGTCTCGTCGTGGAATTCGCGCGCGGTTTCGGGGTCGAGCGAGAGGTTGAACTGATCCTCCCAGCGGAATTCAAAGCGGGCTTTCGAGAGCGCGTTGTCGCGGAATTGCGCGCCGGGATGGCCTTTCGCCAGATCAGCCGCGTGGGCTGCGATCTTGTAGGCGATCACGCCGTCCTTCACGTCTTTCCTGTCGGGCAGACCGAGGTGTTCTTTCGGCGTGACGTAACAGAGCATCGCCGTGCCGAACCACCCGATCATCGCCGCGCCGATGGCCGACGTGATGTGGTCGTAACCGGGCGCGATGTCCGTCGTCAGCGGGCCGAGCGTGTAGAAAGGCGCTTCGTCACACGACGCCAACTGCTTGTCCATGTTCTCTTTGATCAAGTGCATCGGCACGTGACCCGGGCCTTCGATCATCACCTGGCAATCCATCTCCCAGGCGATCTTGGTCAGTTCGCCCAGCGTTTCCAGTTCGGCGAATTGCGCTTCGTCGTTCGCGTCGGCAATCGAGCCGGGGCGCAGGCCGTCGCCCAGCGAGAAGCTCACGTCGTAAGCTCGCATAATCTCGCAGATTTCGCGGAAGCGCGTGTACCAGAAGCTCTCCTGGTGATGCGCCAGGCACCATTTGGCGATGATCGAACCGCCGCGCGAGACGATGCCGGTCGTGCGCTTGGCCGTCAGCGGAATGAACGGCAGACGGACCCCAGCGTGGATGGTGAAGTAATCAACGCCCTGTTCGGCCTGCTCGACGAGCGTGTCGCGGTAAATCTCCCAAGTCAGCTCTTCAGCCTTGCCGCCGGTTTTTTCCAGCGCCTGGTAGATCGGCACCGTGCCGATGGGGACAGGCGAATTGCGGATGATCCATTCGCGTGTGGCGTGGATGTTCTTGCCGGTGGAGAGATCCATCACCGTGTCCGATCCCCACCTGGTCGCCCAGCGCATCTTCTCGACCTCTTCCTCGATTGACGAAGCGACAGCGCTGTTGCCGATGTTGGCGTTGATTTTGACCAGGAAATTGCGGCCAATGATCATCGGCTCGCTTTCGGGATGGTTGATGTTGGCGGGGATGATGGCGCGCCCGCGAGCCACTTCCTGGCGGACGAATTCAGGCGTGACGAATTTCGGGATGCCTGCGCCAAAGCTTTCGCCCGCGTGCTCGAAGTTGAGCGCGTTGCGGTCGCCGCTCGTCATTGCCTCGAACGCGGCCTGGCGTCCGAGGTTTTCGCGGATGGCGATGAACTCCATTTCGGGCGTGATAATGCCGCGCCGGGCGTAATGCATCTGCGTGACGGCGCACCCGGGCCTGGCGCGAAGCGGCTGGCGGCGCAGGCCAGGAAATTCTTCCAGCTTGCCTTTGGATTTCTGGCGCGCGTATTCGGCCTCTTCTGCCGAGCGGTAGCCGTCGTCAACCGGCTGCGGCTTGCGACCCTCGTATTCTTCGACATCGCCGCGCGCGATGATCCACTCGCGGCGCAGCGCGGGCAATCCGTCGCGCACGTCGCCTTTGAACGCGGGGTCGCCCCAGGGGCCGCTCGGATCGTAAACGCGGACGGGGTCGTTGACCTCGATCTGGCCGTTGAAGCTCTTGGTCACGTGCTGCGAAATTTCACGGAAGGGCACGCGGATGTTTTGCGCGCCTTCGATGTAGATGCGTTGTGAATTTGGAAGCTGTGTTTCGAGCGATGGTTTGTGGTTTGAATTGTCTCCGTTGTTGTTCATTGTTGTTCCTTTCTTCCTACGACGGTATTAGCCGTATCAGGTTCTAAGGGTCTCCGATTTTCGGACTCTCAGCCGCAAGCGGTTTGCGGCTCCCCCGAAAAGTTTGGGTGGACAAATCACGTTTTGCGCGCCTTGGCGGCCTTGACCGGCGGCAACAAATCTTTGACTTTGACGGAAATTTTCGGGAAGGCGGCGAGATTGAAGCTTTGACCTTCAGCGTAAGTCTGCTTACTGCGGTAACCGCTGCGGCCCGGATCGCGGTAATCTTCCAACTCTCGGTCTTTGAGATTCAGCAGGCAGAACTGCACGATCCTGTTTTGGGCAAAGAGCGGGCATCTCTCGTCGCGGTCGTAGGCCAGGCTGCTGTCGGCAATTTCCAAAACGAGGAAAACCTCTTTCGGCGTCGGGTGGTGATCCAGATAGCGTTCTTCAGGCGGCGCGACGAGGACAATATCAGGCTCAGGCTCCGAGTAATCATTGAGCAGAATCGGGTCCTGCACACTGACGATGGCGCGATCACCGAGAAGTTTGGTGAAGAAGCGATTGGCGCGTCTCGTCGCGATTGCGTGATTCATGCTCTTGGCGCACATTTGAACGATCCTCCCCTCGATCAATTCAACCCGTTCGTCCTCTCCCAGAACGCCGATCTCCGCCAGTTGCTGATACTCCTGAGCCGTGAACCGACGCGAGCCAGGAATGATGGCCAGCGCGATTTCAAGCTCAGTTGTGGTTTCAACCGGAATTTCAAGCACAGCAGCCATAAGTGTTCACTCCTCTTTCATAACTCATCATCGTCGCAAAGCTTCCTGCTAAGCCGCTGCATACTCAGTGTGCGGCCTGACATCCGCCGTGTGAAATCCCAAAACGATCTGATCCTTCGGAATTCCGGCAGCGACCAACTCTCGCGCGATGCCGTGTTCCGTTCCATCGCGCTGAATCCAGATTTTGCCGCTGATGATGTCAATGTGAATCAGCGCGCCGTGAACGCGTTTGACGCCCTGCCAACCGACCGAAACGATCATATAACGATCATTCTCGCGGTCGAAGACGGCTTCATTCTGAATCTCGCCGTTGGCGTACTGAAGCTTCAGGTATTCCGATAACACGTTGCGAATGATCTGACGGTAATTTTCTAGTCTATCCATTTGACAACAACCTCCTTTTGCGGATCGAAGATTATCAGTCGCACACGTTGATTCTCCAGCAGGATTTCACCGACCGGCTCCTGGAAAACTTCAACGAAGGTGGCCTCGCGAATGGCCAGGTACAACATCCGATCCGGCTCGATCCGGCTCATAATATCGTGGTAGAGCACGAACTGACCGAGCGCGTTCTTCAAGTCTTCAACTTCCGAATCGCTGATGAAACTCTTGACTTCAACCGCTATCCGGCGGCCTCTTTTTTCGGCGGCGACTATCTGCTCGGCTCCCAGATCAATGTATATGTCCTTCTTGCCCCATTTGAAAGTCAACGGGTCATGAGTGATCTTCCAGCCATCGTTGATCAAAGCGCGTTTCAGATTATCGTGGTAAAAATCCTTCGCGGGCATCCGTAGCTATCCTCCAATACACGACATCGTCCTGAGCGGCTGCACAAACTCCGGATCGTTGATGTGATGCCGGTCTTCTTTCTTCTCCACCGTCGCGACGATGAAATCCATCAGCTCTTCGCGCGTCGCGCCCGCGCGCAACAATCGTTTGAGGTTGTGTTCGACGGTTGAAAACAGACACGTGCGAATCATCCCATCCGCCGTCAAACGAATGCGGCTGCAATGACCGCAGAACGGTTGCGTGACCGGATTGATGAATCCGATCTCGCCCGGAGCGCCGTCGGCAAACCGCCATCGCCGCGCGGTCTCGCTCAGGTTTTCTGATTTGACTCGTTCGAGCGGGAAGATTTCGTTGATGCGTTGTCTCAATTCCTCGCCCGGCACGACCATCTCGCGTCGCCAGATCTTGCCGTTGTCGAGCGGCATAAATTCGATGAACCGGACTCTCACCCCTTTTTCTCGCGCGAATTCGGCGAAGCGAATCGCCTGGTCGTCGTTGATGCCGCGAATGGCTACGCAGTTGACTTTGACCGGATCGAGGCCCGCCTCGATTGCCGCGTCAATTCCATCGAGCACTTGAGCCAATTCGTTCCGCCCGGTCAGTAACGCAAAACGATCCGGCGTCAGCGAATCCAGGCTGATCGTGATGCGCTGCAATCCGGCGTCTTTCAAGCCTCTGGCGCGGCCAGGCAGGAAATGCGCGTTGGTCGTCATCGCCAAGTCTTCAATGCCTTCGATCTTCGCCAACTTTTCGATCAGGCATTCGACGTCGCGCCGCAGCATCGGCTCGCCGCCTGTCACGCGCAGCTTGGTGATTCCGAGCGAAACGAAAATTTCAGTGAGATAAACGATCTCTTCGTAGCTCAGAATCTCCGGCTTGGGCTTCCACTCCATCGCCTCCGTCGGCATGCAGTAAAAGCAGCGGAAGTTGCACCGGTCGGTGATCGAGATGCGCAGATCGCGGATCGCGCGGCCGTAGTTGTCTTTGAGCAGAATAGGAAGAATCATAACAATCTGATACCGATGAATCTTGCTTTTGGAATCGAACGCCAAGTATTCTAGCAGCCGCAAGTCGCAAAGTCAGTCACGTCAGACCAACGCAGTCGAAATTCGCCAGACACGGAGGAAGCAAATTGCTCAAGAAAAAGTTCTCCGGGCTTATCCTGCCCTTCGCGGCTCTGCTCGCAGTTTTATTCGCTGGCGCCGCCCTCGCGCAAGATCCGTTCGAGATTCAGGTATACGAATACAAGACCGTGCCGAAAGGCATGTGGAATCTGGAGACTCACATCAACTTCGTCGGCAAGGGCACAAAGGTGTTCGAGGGCCCGGTCGCGCCGAGCAACCATCAGTTCCACCTGACCTTCGAGCTGACGCGCGGCATCACCGATCACTTCGAGACAGCCGGTTACCTGGTGCTCGCGCAACGTCCCGGCGGCGGCTTTGATTACGTGGGCTGGCGGATTCGTCCGCGTTTCCGTTTGCCGCAATCGTGGAACCTGCCGGTGGACATCAGCCTCAGCGCCGAAGTCGGTTTCCCGCGCAAAGCTTACGAAGAGAATTCCGTGACGCTGGAGATCCGGCCTATCATTGAAAAGAAGTTCGGGCGATTCCAGATTGACGTCAACCCCGTGATTGGGCGCGCGCTGCGCGGGCCAGGCACGGATGAAGGCTGGGATTTCGAGCCGGGCGTGCGGTTGGGTTATAAGCTGAACCGGCGGTTGAACCTGAGCCTGGAATATTATGGCTCGGTCGGACCATTAGGCGATCTTTTACCGACCGATGAACAGGTGCATCAGATTTTTCCGGGCGGCGATTTGAAATTCGGCGAAAATGTTATCGTCAATTTCGGGATCGGTTTTGGCGCAACGCCCGCCGGCAACAAGCTGGTTTACAAATCGCGTATCGGTTATCTCTTCGGCAAGAAGAAGTGACCCGGCAACTGTGAATTTTATGGCGCACGAATCGAAAATCATTTCCCAACTGCGCGAGATCGCAGGCCGCGACGCCGTCGCCAGCGATGACGACGAGCTGCTGGTCTACGAATGCGACGCGATGACCACGCACCGTGCGCGCCCGCTCGCCGTGATCTTCCCGCGTGCGACCGAACAGGTCTCGCGCATCGTGAAACTGCTTCACGAAAACCGCATCCCGTTCGGGCCGCGCGGCGCAGGCACAGGTTTGAGTTCTGGCGCGATTGCGACGGGCTGCGAAAAGGGCGAGCGCGCGGTCGTCATCGAGATGGCGCGGATGAACCGCATCCTGGAAATTGATTACGCCAACCGCCGCGCCGTGGTGCAGCCCGGGGTGATCAACATCAAATTGTCGCAGGCCGTCGCCGCGCGCTCGTACCATTACGCGCCCGACCCTTCGTCGCAAACTTCCTGCACCATCGGCGGCAACGTGGCCGAAAACGCGGGCGGCCCGCATTGTTTGAAATACGGCGCGACGACGAACCACATTCTCGGATTGGAAGTCGTTTTGCCGGCAGGCGAGGTCGTCAATCTGGGCGGAGCAGGCGCGGACACCATCGGTTACGATCTGCTTGGAGCTTTCGTCGGCAGCGAAGGCACGTTCGGCATCACGACCAAAGTCACATTGCGATTGACGCGCACGCCGCAGTTGGTGATCACACTGCTGGCCGATTTCACGGACATCAACGACGCCAGCCGCGCCGTCTCCGCTATCATCGCCGCCGGAATGTTGCCAGCCGCTTTGGAGATGATTGACAAAGTGACGATCAACGCGGTCGAAGATTCGGTCTACGCCGCGGGTTATCCGCGCGACGCCGCCGCCTGTTTGATTGTCGAACTCGACGGTCTGCGCGCAGGATTGCAAACGCAGGCTAAGCGCGCGGCGGAGATCTGTTTCGAGCACGGCGCACGTTCGGTGCGCGAAGCGAGTGATGAGAACGAGCGTAAGAAACTTTGGGCGGGACGCAAAGGCGCTTTCGGCGCGCTGGGCCGCGTCAGCCCCGACCTGCTGGTTCAAGACGCCGTCGTGCCGCGAACCAAACTGCCAGAAGTGCTGGCCAAGATTTACGTCATCGGCGCGAAATACAACCTGAAACTCTCGACGGTCTTTCACGCGGGCGACGGCAATCTGCACCCGAACCTGAATTTCGACGGGCGCAACGCAGACGAAGTCGAGCGCGTCGAAGCCGCCAGCAAAGAGATTATGAAGCTCTGCGTCGACGCGGGCGGTTCAATCACCGGCGAACACGGCGTCGGCGTGGACAAGATCGATTACATGCCGATGATCTTCGACCAGGCGTCGCTCGACGCGATGCTGGCGGTGAAGGAGATTTTCAATCCACTCGGATTGTGCAACCCCGGCAAAGCGGTTCCGGCGCAGCGGATGTGCCGCGAGTATCGCAAGGGCTTCAACTTTGAGCTAAGCTGAAGGGGAAAGACGTCGCTCAAGGAGAAATTATGATATCACAGATTGAAGTTACAGAGCTGGTTCAACGCCTGCCGGACGTTATCGCGGCGATTGCGGAAGGTGAGGAGGTGGTTCTCACCAATGCGGAAACGCCATTTGCCAAACTGGTCAAAATCGAAAGCGAGCCGCCAGGCAGAATCCCTGGAAGCGCGGTTGGGCTTTTTACGATGTCCGATGATTTTGACGAGCCAATTGATGATCTTTTTGAGGTATATGAGGGCGTGGATCAATGAAGCTTTTGCTCGATACTCACTCGTTTTTGTGGTTTGTCGGCAATTCTCCTAAGCTGAGCGGTAAGGCGCGGCAACTCATCCACGACCTCAACAATGAAGTGTACTTGAGCATTGCGAGTGTTTGGGAAATGGGGATTAAAGTCAGCATCGGCAAAATGAGTTTAACTCAGCCAATTAAGTCCTTCGTCACCTCACAACTGTCGGCGAACAGGATAAATTTACTGGCGATTGAGCTTGATGAAATAGAAACTATCAGCCAGATGCCACTCCACCATAAAGACCCGTTCGACCGCTTGCTGGCTGCGCAATCACTCGTGCGCGGAATGCCGATCATCAGCATTGATTCGAAGCTCGATTTTTATGCCGTCAATCGAATTTGGTAGCGCCTCGTTTTTCATCGGAGACCAGGATGAAACAGTTCACCGCTTTGTTGATATTGCTCCTGCTTACCGCCTACGCGGCAGGGACTAAAGCACAAATCAACTTGCAAACACTCAACAAGATCGCCGACAGGTTTTCGCCCGTTGATCCCGGCGCAGTTCAGCTTCAAGGTTTTCTCGGCGAACGCTGCCGTAAGAACGAACGCGCGCGCCTGCTGACGAAAAACGAAGATGAATTGCTCAGCGGTTTTCAGAACCGTCCGGGCAAACAGGCGTGGGTGGGCGAGCACGCGGGCAAATGGCTGCACGCCGCGACGCTCGCGTGGGCTTACACGAAGAGCGAAGCGTTGCGCGCCAAACTCGACCGCGTCGCTTTCGGCCTGATCGCCACGCAACAGCCCGACGGTTATCTCGGCACTTACGCTGACGACTCGCATTGGGGAATGGACAGAGACCAAAAGTGGGACGTGTGGGTTCACAAATACGACCTGCTCGGACTCGTCACTTACCACACCTACACCGGCAATCAATCGGCGCTCGATGCGGCAAAGAAGATCGGCGACCTGCTGGTCAAGACTTTCGGTCGCGCCAGCGAGGGTGAAGCCAGATTGGATTTGAACGAGCGCAGCACGCACGTCGGGATGGCTTCGGGCAGCGTGCTGGAGCCGATGGTCTTGCTCTACCGCGCGACGGGCGACGAGAAGTACCTGGATTTCACGCGCTACATCGCTGAACTCTGGGAACAGGAAAAAGGGCCGAAGATCATCAGCGCGCTGGCGGAGAAGAGGTCAGTCAAGCTGACGGCCAACGCCAAAGCTTACGAGATGATGTCGTGTCTGGCCGGTCTGTGCGAGCTTTATCGAACGACGGGCGAAACGCGGTACCTGACGCCGGCGATCAACGCCTGGAACGACATCGTCGCCAACCAGTTGTTGATCACAGGCTCTGGCAGCAGCGGTGAGCATTGGACCGAGCCGCGACAATTCTTGAGCGCGATGAAGGACCAGGTGGCCGAAACCTGTGTGACCGTGACGTGGATTCAACTCACCCAACAATTGCTGCGATTGACCGGCGAAGCGCGTTACGCGGACGAGCTGGAAAAAACTTTCTACAACCATCTCGCGGCGGCGCAGCGACCGGACGGCGCGGCGTGGGCTTATTTCACCGCGCTCGACGGCAAGAAGCCTTACCAGACCGAACAGAACTGCTGCACATCGAGCGGCCCGCGCGGATGGGCGATGGCGCCCACGCTTGCATACATGACCAGCGACGACGGCGTGGTCATCAATCTCTTCACGCCGAGTGTAGCGTCGCTGAAAGTCAACGGCGAGACGGTGATGATCAAACAGGAGACTTCGTACCCATCTGATGGTCGCGTCGCGATCACGGTCGCCGTGCCGAAGCCCATGAAATTCGCCCTGCGTGTGCGCGTGCCTTCGTGGTCGAACATTGCGGGCGTCAAGGCGCAAGCGAACACCTACTGGCTGTTGCGCCAGACCTGGAGCGGCAAACAAACCATCACGCTGGATTTTGCGATCCCGACGCGCGTGATCAACGGCGAAGGCGGGAGCGCCGGGAAAATAGCCGTCGCGCGCGGCCCACAAATCCTGGCGGTTGACGAGCTTTACAACCCCGACCTCAATCCGATTACCGCCGTCGCTCTGACAAGCCAGCCACCGCAACTCAGGACGAGCGCAATTTATCGCGACGCCGACGGTCTGCCGGTTTACGAAACCGGCGGGGCCGTCACGCAGGACACCGAAAAACACAAGGCGGGCGAGCGAGTCACCTTGCGGCTCGTCCCGTTCGCTTCGGCGGGAGCGCACGGGCATCAGTTTTCAGTCTGGTTGCCGAAAGCCAATAGCTCAACGGCTTCGGGCAACCTACAATAGTCCACGTTTCAATCAGGGAGGTTACGATGAGATTTCGTTGCCTGTCAGTTCTTCTGATCGCCTTGTCATTGCCCATCCTCGCTTCGGCGCAGAATCAACCGCCTGCGACCGACTCGCCCGAGGCGCTGAGACAACAGCTTGATCGTCTGCAACAGCGGTTGCGGGACTGGCCGCAGATCAATCGCTACAAAGCAGCCAACGCCGAAGTCCCTCCGCTGGGGAAGAACGAAAACCGTGTGGTCTTCATGGGCGATTCGATCACCGACCTTTGGAAGCTGGCCGAGTATTTTCCCGGCAAACCCTACATCAATCGCGGCATCAGCGGGCAGACGACGCCGCAGATGCTGATCCGTTTTCGCCCCGATGTGGTTGCGCTCAAGCCGCGCGCGGTCGTGATCCTCGCCGGGACGAACGACATCGCAAGCAACACCGGCCCGATGACTTTGGAGATGATCGAAGACAATTACGCCTCGATGGCTGACCTGGCAAAGGCGAACAGGATCAAGGTCATCTTCGCGTCGGTGTTGCCCATCCACGATTACGGCAGGACGAAGGTGTCCGAACGCCGTTCGCCCGAACAGATTCTCAAGCTCAACGAGTGGCTGAAGAATTATTGCAAGGCGAACGGCCACACCTATCTCGATTATTTCAGCCGCGTGGTTGACGAGAAAGGAATGCTCAAAGCCGAATTGGCCAACGACGGGTTGCATCCGAACGCGGAAGGTTACAAGCTGATGGCGCCGTTGGTTGAGGCGGCGATTCGGCAGGCGCTGAGGAAGAAATGAGAGTGGGAGAGTGGGGGAGCGGGGGAGTGGGGGAGCGGATGAAAATCCCCTCGCCTCCCACTCTCCCACTCTCCCACTCTCCCACTCTCCCACTCTCCCACTCTTATGCACAAGATCACAGTCATTCGCGGCGACGGCGTTGGCCCTGAAATCAGCGACGCGACAATGCGCGTCATCGAAGCCACTGGTGTCAAATGCGAGTGGGACTTCGCGGTAATAGGCCATGAGGCTGAGAAGCAGTTCGGCGCCTCACTGCCGAACCAGACGCTTGAAAAGATTCGCGCGAGCGGCGTTGCGCTGAAAGGCCCGGTGATTATCGAAAAGATGGGCGACAAGGTGGTCATCTCCCACGACGACCACACGCAGCGGGTCTATTCAAATGTCAACGCGGCGCTGCGATTGGAACTGGGAGCTTACGTCAACGTGCGGCCGTTGCGCGCATTTGAAGGAGTGAAAGCCCACGCGCCGAAGCTCGACGTCGTCGTCATCCGCGAGTTGACCGAAGACCTCTACAGCGGCTACGAGCACCAGGTCGGCCAAGACGCAGCCGAAGCGATCAAGATCACAACCCGGCGAGCCTCCGAACGCGCCGCGCGCTTCGCATTCGATTACGCGACCCAACGCCGCCGCCGCCGCTTGAGCATCATTCACAAAGCCAATGTGCTGCAATTGACCGACGGGTTGTTCCTGCGCACGGCTCGCGAAGTCGCCCGCGAATACCCTGGTGTCAAATGCGACGACGCGATGATTGATTCGTGCGTCTACCAGCTTGCGTGTAATCCGGAGGGCTGGGACGCGCTGCTGATGCCCAATCAGTATGGCGACATCATCTCGGATTTGTGCGCCGGACTGGTCGGCAGCTTCGGCCTGGCGCCCGGCGCAAGTTTCGGCGACGACGTGGCGATCTTCGAGGCCGCGCACGGCGCTGCGCTCGACCTGGCCGGGCAGAATAAGGTCAACCCGGCGGCGTTGATTTTGTGCGGCGCGATGATGCTCGATCACCTGGGCGAGATCGAAGCCGCCGAGCGCATCCGCAACGCCGTCAAAGCAGTGATCAAAGAAGGCCGCGCCGTCACACAGGACCTGGGCGGAACGGCAAAGACAACCGCGATGACGAATGTGATCATTGATCATTTGTGATATGGAAAAACGATTCGATCTGGTTGGCATCGGCTCGATGGTCGTGGATTTGATCTATCGCACTCCGCGCATCATCGGCGGCGAGGAGAAGATCGCGCTCGGCAAGTACGACAGCGGCGAAGCGGTGAAGATGCTGGTCGGCGGCGTGGCGCTCAACCACCTCTCGTGGGCGAGCCTGCTGGGGCTGCGCGTGGGCATTTTCGGCAAACAGGGCGATGACGAGTACGGACGCTTTCTTCGCGCAGGGATGGATCGTTACGCGATTGACAAACACATCACGCTCGACGGCGCGTCGTCTTCGTTCGCCCACATCTTCGTTGACGGCGAAGGCGGGCGGGCGATTTACATGAGTCCTGCCGCGACCGGAGAGACAACTGGCGTTTATCTGCGAGCCGAGCACGCCGATTACATTCGCAGCTCGCAAATGCTTTCGACCGAAATCTCGCAACTACCGCTCGACGCCGTGGTCGCGGCTTTGGAGATCGCGCGCGAAGCCGGCGTGGCGACCGTGCTCGACGTGGACATCCCGCGCAGCGACGCCTTGAAATCGCTCGGCGGCGCAAGTGATTTCGAGCGCGCGTTGAAACTGGCCGATTACCTCAAACCATCGAAAGCCTGCGTGATCGAGATCACCGGCGAAAGTGACGCTCTGCGCGCCGCTCGAATCCTGCGCGAAAAATATGGCGCGCGGGCGGTGGTGATCACCGACGGCGAGATGGGCTGCGCCATCGCTTCGGCTGAATTGAACGACCGCGTGCCCGCTTACCTGACCAAAGCAGTTGATTCGACCGGCGCTGGTGACGCCTTTCTCGGCGGGATGATCGCGGGTTCGACTTATGGCTTGAAGTGGAAAGATACGCTGAAGTTGGCCAACGCCTGTGGCGCGGCGTGTTGCGAAATCAGTGGCGCAACGCCCGATTTGTCGAAGAGCCGCGCGCGCGTCTTCGGGTTTTACGACGGCGAACCAGTCACGGCGAGAGAATTCGCTGCGACATCGTCTTCACAATCATCGAGCGATCCCTACCTTAACGCTGTTCCACACTTCCTTCAGATCGCGGTTGAAGAACTCGATAAGCTGCGAGGCAAAATCGGCGGCGCGGAATATTTCCGGCGCGCAGCCGATCTGATCACGAAGGCCGAGTCGCAAGGCAACCGCATTCACGTCACCGGCATAGGCAAACCCGAATACGTCGCAGGCTACATCTCAGCGTTGTTTTCGAGCACCGGCACGCCAGCCTATTTCCTGCACGGCACCGAATGCGTTCACGGCAGCGCCGGTCAGGTGGCGGCGGGCGACGTAGTGATCGCCATCTCGAACAGCGGCGAAACCGGCGAGATGAAGGCCACGATCAGCGCGCTCAAACGCAATGGAGCTTTGATCGTCGGAGTTTCGGGTAACCAGAATTCGTGGCTGGCGAACGTCAGCGATGAGTTTTTGTACGCCGGAGTCGAGCGCGAAGGCAGCCCGCTGAACTTCGAGCCGAGAGCGAGCATTCTGGCGGAAATCTACACGCTGGCCGCGCTGAGCATCGAGTTGCAAGCGCGCAAAAACATCACGCGGGCGCATTACAACGCCTGGCATCCGGGCGGAACGATTGGCAAAGCGACGGCTGAGCCGGAAGTTGATCTCTGACCAGTGGCGCCGAAGTGGTGCGCCCGCGTCCTCGCGGGCAGGCTCGCTAAGGCGCTCGTTAGCTCGTGAGCGGACACCTCACAAAGCCTGCCCGCGAGGACGCGGGCGCACCACTTCGGCGTCATCCTGTGCGCTTCAGCTTCCCGGTCTTCTTCGCCCATCGTTCGACGTGTCCGAACACCCACAATCCAACCGGAATCATCACCACGCCCATTAACGCCAGCGTCAATAATTCAGGCACGACCGCCGAGACAGGCGCGCCGACTAATTGCTCCTGCCCCGACCCGATGCCCATCAGCTTGCGGCAGGCCGACAACGAATAGGTCGCGGGCGAAAGCTGCGCGAGCGGCTGCAACCATCCGGGCAAAATTTCCACCGGATAATAAACGCCCGAAACCAGCAGCAGACAGCCCTGGAAGATATTCGTCGCCTCGGCGCCGCGTTCCGGGCTTAGCACCGGCAAGACCGCCGCCATCAATCCCAATCCGATGAACGCGAAGCTGCTCACCAAAAGCGTAACCAGAATGCCCCACAGGTTGGCGCGCGAAAGATCGAGCTTGATGAAGACCGCCAGCGCGCCAATCACAATCGCCAGCCGCACGATGCTGTAGACCGCCGCGAAAAGGCTGACGCCGAACAGATGTATCAGCCGCGACACCGGCGCCATAAACGTGTATTCCAGCGTGCCCTCCCACCGCTCATACGCGACCGAGCTGGCGATCTCGTTGAAGAGCACCGACAGGAAGCTCCACAGCAACACGCCGACGATCAACGTCAGCGTCAATTGCTCGTCTTTCGCCGCCACGCCGATCAACGCGATGGTCGCCGAATTGACCATCGCATAAAAAGTGAAAACCACGACCCAGCCGAAATATCGCTTCGTCAAACTGAAATCCCGAAAGACGAAGGCCATCATCTGCCGGGCGGGCGTGATCATCCCTGACCACTGGGGTTTGAATTCTACGATCATGTTTTTCCTCCTTCTTCCTTATCGTCGTTCAACGATTCGCCGGTCATCTTGATGAAGGCGTCTTCGAGCGTCACGGCCTGCGCCTGCTCCTTCAGTTCCTCCGCCGTGCCTTCGGCGACCAGCTTGCCGTGCGCCAGGAAGCCGATGCGCGCGCACAGATGTTCCGCCTCGTTCATATCGTGCGTGGTCAGCAGGATCGTCGTGCCTTCTTCCTCACGCAACTCTTCCAGGAACCGTTGAACGTCGCGTTTGCTCTTCGGATCAAGCCCGGTGGTTGGTTCATCGAGCAGCAGCATCGGCGGATTGATCATCAACGCGCGCGCTATCGAAACCTTCTGCTGCATCCCGCGGCTCATCTCTTCCAGCGGATCGGAAAACCGCCGCGATTCGATGCCCAGCCGTTCCAGAATGTCGAACGCGCGCTTCTCGGCCCGCTTCGGTTCGAGGCCGTAAAGATAGGCCGAGTAGAGCAGGTTCTCGCGCGCCGACAGCCGTTTGTAGAACGCCGCATCAACGCTCACCCGCCCGATCTTCCAACGCACCGCGCGCTCCTCGTCGGGAAGCTTGTGCCCCATCAACCGCACCTCGCCGTGATCGGGAATGAGCAGCGTCGAGAGAATGCGAATCAGCGTGGATTTGCCCGAACCGTTCGGCCCGAGCAGCCCGTAAGTCTCGCCCAGCGCGACCTCGAACGAAACGTCCTTGACCGCCCATTGCTCTGTTCGCGTGTATCGGAAGATTCCCTGGCGCTTGCGTTTGCGAAAGACCTTGTGCAATTGACGAACTTCTATCGCGTAGTGGTGATTGTTTTGAGATGACGAATCGAACATAAAATTTCCAGTCACAGGTCAGCCTTGAAGATTCGCCGGCCGTAGCGCGGCCTTCAAAGCTGCGGTTGAAAATTTGGTTGGTGGATTAGGCTCGAGCGGCGAGAGTTGGCTGGGAGTTTTGACGAAGGGGCGACTCGATTGCCGTAAGCCGGCAATTCGCAGGAAAAATCGCTTACAAACAAACGTCCGCGACAAATAGCGCGTGAAACCCTCAGCCTGTCAGTTACGCATTCTCATCAGTGTGCCTCCTTTCTCGGATTCGGTTGGTTGCGAATTCAATTGACCGTTGAAACAAGAATGGCGGATTGTACAGACGCGGCAGCGCATTTGCAACGGGTTTTTGATAGACTCTGCTCGTTCCATCGGTTTGAAGAGAAAGTTCAATGAATCAGCAACAGATACAAGCTATCAACCGCAAAGGTCTGGACGCGGCGTTCGAGGCCGATGAGGCTCTCAAGTCCAATCTGATCCTCGAAGCCCAGTTGTTGCGCGAACAAGCGCGCGCTGACGAAGCTGCCTGCAAATTTGCCGAAGCCGCGCAGATTGAAGAAAGCCTGAGCCAACGCTGCGCGGCGCAGGGACTCACTGAAAAATCTTTTCTCCACCGTTTCAGTGCCTTGAGGCGGGTGGGCGCAGGCAGGCGCCTTTTATCAAGCGATTGCGCTCGGCGACGAATTGCTTGCGTCTCCTGCTCTGCCCGAACGTCTGCGCAAGCGTATTTGGACTTACACCAATACGCTCCGCGTTCGGCGCGCTCATTGGTATGAAGAGTTGGCGTCGGAATTGACCGAGAGCGCCGCGTAGAAAACCACACTGCGACTGCTGATGGCGAAGAAGCTTTTTTCTCAGAATCTATCTCCACAACCTGGCCTACATACGATAAACTCTCACCACAATTTGTTGTACGTGGATTCTTGGAACAAAGTACGGGAGAGGTGATAGCTCCTGATTAAATGTAAGCTGCGGTCTCAAACTTATGGCTGACGGTCTGCCCAACGAGCGCTCGGTCTTCGAGCATCGCACGATTCAAGACGTTTACGACGAAATCCGCGATGCATATCGCCGCTACCCGCAACCCTGGGTCATCGGCTACAGCGGCGGCAAAGATTCCACCACTGTGCTGCAACTGATTTGGAAGGCGCTGGAAGAACTGCCGTCTGAAGAGCGGCAGAAGTCGGTGTTTGTAATTGCCTCTGACACAAAAGTGGAAACGCCGGTCATCGTAGATTACATTGACCAGACGCTGCGCCGCATCAATGAAACGGCCACGGCCACAGGCATGCCGTTTCGAGCCGAAAAGGTGATGCCGACGCTCAACAACAGCTTCTGGGTCAACCTGATTGGGCGTGGGTATCCGGCTCCCACCTCGCGCTTCCGATGGTGTACTGAAAGATTGAAGATTGAACCGGCCAACCGATTCATTGCCGAGAAGGTCGGTCAGTATGGCGAAGTGATTATGGTGCTGGGCGTACGCAAGACCGAAAGCTCGACGCGGATGCAATTGATGCGAACCAACCAAATTGGGGATCACTTCCTGCGCCGCCATTCGATGTTGCCCGGCGCGTATGTATACGCGCCCATCGCCGACTTCTCGACCGACGACGTGTGGACTTACCTGCTGCAAGTCCCTTCGCCCTGGGGCAGCAATAACCGTGATCTCGCGGCGCTTTATCGCAATGCCAGCGCGGGTGAATGCCCACTGGTGATTGATGATTCGACACCGTCGTGCGGCAATTCTCGGTTTGGTTGCTGGGTCTGCACGGTCGCTTCGCGCGACACTTCGATGGAGGCGATGATTGACAGCGGCGAAGAGTGGTTGGAGCCGCTGCTCGAATTTCGCGACTGGTTGATGCAGACGATTGACCCGGCGCGCAAACGCGAGTTCCGCGACATCAAGGGGCGCGACGGCAAGGTGAGATTCAAGACCGGCACGAAAGAAATTATGGCGCGCACGTACAAACTGGACACCAGCCGGCAAATGCTCGAAAAAGTTTTACGCATCCAGCAACAGGTCCGCCGCAACGGGCCAGACCAGCAAGCCACTTTGATCGAGAAAGAAGAATTGCACGAAATTCGCCGCCTCTGGCGCACCGAGCGGCAGGATTGGGAAGATTCCGTCCCGCGCATCTTCCGCGACGTCACCGGGCGTGATCTGGACTGGCCGGTGGACGATAACGGCTATTTCGACGACGAAGAGAAAACGCTGCTCGCCGGCGTTTGCGAAGAGAATGATCTGCCTTTTGATCTGATTGCGAGAATGCTGGAAGAGGAACGCCGCGCAAACGGGATGGCGCGCCGCGCCGGAATTCAAAAAGCGCTGGAGCGGGTGCTGGCCGAGGAATGGCGCAGCGAGGAAGAAATCCTGACCGCGCAAACGGCATCGTAAAACCGGCTGAACAACCGACTGACACATACGTTCGGAGCATGCGACTACTCAACCTGACAATTCAGAACTTCGGAGTCTTTTACGGCAGGCACGACTTTGACCTCACGCCTGTAAGTGACGACCTCGCCCGCGTCCGCAATGCGGAAAACGCGTTGCATCCGCTTGTGGTCATCAGCGGGCAAAACGGCGTCGGCAAAAGCACGCTGTTTCAAGCCTTGATGCTGGCGCTGCACGGCTCGCTGGCGCTGGGCGACCAGGTCAGCCGCCAAGCCTACAGCGATTTTCTGCTGAGCCGGCTGCACCGCCGGATGGGAGTCGGCGTGCCCATTACGATTGATGACGCCGCTGTCTCGCTCAGCTTTCGTTACGTGCAATCAGGCCAACCGCAGCGCATTCTGGTCGAACGCCGCTGGCAACGCAGCGGCGAACAGGTCGCCGAAACGCTGAAGGTTTTTTGTGACGGCAAGGAACCTGAAGTCGCCGCCGAAGATTACCAGAACTGGCTCAACGATCTATTCCCACCCGGACTCGCCGCCGTCTGTTTCTTCGACGCCGAAAAGCTCGAATCGCTCTCCCACCCGGAACATTACAGCGAATTGCTAGGCGTCACGCTGCGGCGACTGCTCGGCCTCGATCTGGTCGAACGACTGCAAAACGATCTTGATCGCTACCTGATGTTACAGGGCGGTGGAAGTAAGGAAGGCGATAAGCTGCGCGTAGAAAAGGAGCAGCTTGAGGCGTCTCTCAAAGAACTGGAGACGCGACTGGAAGAACTGAAGGAGCAAGCGGAAAAGCTCCTCGTTGAAGAGAAGAGGCTCGTTGAATCGCTCGCCACGCAAGAGCGACGGCTGGTGGCCGAGGGCGGTTCCTACGCCGCACGCCGCTCGGCAATGCAGGAGCGCTTGCAAACCGTCGAGCGCGACATCGAGGAGTTGTCCACACAGTTGCGCGATATGTGCGCTGAGCTTTTGCCTTTTGCGCTTGCGCCGGAACTCTGCGCGAGCTTGAGCGACAGGCTAAAAAGCGAAGCCTCTCTCGGCAGAGCCCAATCCGACGAACAACTCGAGCAACAATTGAACGAGCTGAAAAACGCCCTTGAAGACAAGAATCTCTGGAAGGACATAACAATCTCGTATCTCAACCGCAACCGATTCGCCGACAGGCTGATGAAGAAATTGCGTAAGGCCGCCAAAGCAAAAAAGACCGCCCAAGCTTCTGTCCTTCACCCACTGGCTGAGCCGGAACGCGAACGCTTGCAGACTTGGATCGCGCAAGCGCAACACGTCGTGCCGCAACAGACCTCGTTCATCGGCGAACGGCTTCGCGCCTTGCAGGAGGAACAATCGCGGATTGAAGCCGACTTGCGGCGCGCGCCCGATGAAGTCACACTGGCGCCGATTCACGATGAAATCATGCGCCTGCAAACCGAGCTTGAGCAACTGCGCCAGCAACAAGGCGAACTCAAGGAACAAACCGGCGCCACGCAATTTCAACACACCGAAACCAGGAGAAAGCTGGAGCGCATCAGCGAAAAGTTCGCCGCCGCACAGGCGCGCCAGCGGCAGACGCAATTGGCCGAACGCAGCCGCCGCGCGCTGCGCAGCTATCACGAGGCTTTGCTGCGCCAGCGCGTCGCCGCGTTGGAAAAGGCCCTGATCGCCAGCTTCAACACCATCTGCCGCAAAGAACATCTGATCGAACAGGTCAGCATTAGCCCCGAACTCTTCACCGTTGAACTGCGCGGCGCGGACGGGCGCGCGCTCGACCTGTCGGCCTTTTCCGCCGGAGAGCGCCAACTCTTCGCCCTTGCCCTGCTGTGGTCGCTGCGACAGGTCAGCGGACGCCAGTTGCCGTTGGTGATAGACACGCCACTCGCCCGACTGGATGACAGCCACCGCACGCGCCTGCTGCATGATTTCGTCCCACAAGTCAGCGACCAAGTCGTGTTGTTGACGACCGACGCCGAATTGGATGGGCGATTGTTGGGACAGACGGAACCGTGGCTGGCGCGCGCCTATCGGCTGCATTTCAATGCTGAGCAGCAAGAAACCATTGTCACTTCGTTGCACAAACCGCCGGAAAACGGCCTGATGCTTTATCGCGGAGAAACGCCGGGAGCCATTGGGCTTGACCTTCATGGTGGATTTGGCCGAAGTTGGACGACTGACCCTGAACTTGCCAGCGGTTATGGCACGGTCAGACAAGCCGTGCTGCCAACTTCCGCCAAACGGCTTGTACTGTGCGGCCCCGCAGATGACGAATTAAACTGGGAGGGCATCGAAGAGTTGCAACGGATCACCGGCGACTACAACATCGTGCCTGCGCTCAAAGCCCGGTGGCAGCTTTACGACCTCTGGCAGGACGAGTGGACATACAAGCTCCAACAGGCTGGCTATGCCAGCATCGCTACGTACAATATCGAAGGGCCGGAAGAATATGTTCTCAACGATTCCCAGTTGATCCCTTTGGTTCAAAACAATGGCGCGAGCAATGACGCCGGGAACGGACATCAACCCGAAGGAAAGAAGCGAGAGAACAGTGTTTAATCGCATTCACATTGGCAAAGAGACCGACCAGCGGTTGCGCAATCTGAAAGCCCGCACTGGCTTGACGCCCAATCTACTCTGTCGGCTCGGTTTTTGTTTATCGCTGGCCGAACCGGGCATTCCCGATGCGCAGCTTTTCGCCGACGGGAACGCTCGTGAATTCAACCGCTATACGCTGACCGGCCAGTGGGATTCTTTCTTCTTTGCGTTGCTGCGCGAACGCTTGAATCAAGACGGCCTCGACCTGGAAAGTGATCTTGAACCCCAGTTCAAGGCGCATCTCAATCGCGGCGTGATGCTGCTCTCCCAGCGGCTCAAAAACGTCGCTGATCTTGCTTCAATCATTGCCGAAGCGCAGCAGCGCGCGTCCCTGAGTAACGTCAATGCCAAAGCATCACGAGCCTGAAATCAACGGTCTTTCTCGCCGACCGGTCTATATGGATCATCACGCCACCACTCCCGTTGACCGGCGCGTGCTGGAAGCGATGCTGCCTTATTTCACCGAGATCATCGGCAATGCCGCCAGCATTGACCACGAATACGGCGCTGAAGCCAACCGCGCTGTCGAAAAAGCCCGCCAGCAGATTGCCTCGCTGCTCAATGCGCAGCCGGACGAGATCATCTTTACCAGCGGCGCGACCGAATCGGATAATCTGGCCATTCTCGGCGTCGCCGAACAGTACGCCGACCGGGGCAATCACATCATTACTTGCGTCACCGAGCACAAAGCCGTGCTCGATTCGTGCCAGTACCTGGAACAGAAAGGCTACCGCGTCACTTACCTGCCTGTAGACCAGTACGGCTTGATTGATCCAGAAGACGTTCGCCGCGCCATTACGCCGCAAACGATCCTGATTTCGATCATGACGGCGAATAACGAAATCGGCACGCTCGCGCCGCTGGCTGACATTGGACGTATCGCCCGCGAACACGAAGTTCTCTTTCACACCGATGCGACACAGACTGCTGGTTACCTTCCACTCGATGTCGAAGAGATGAATATAGACCTTCTCTCGCTGTCCGCGCACAAGATGTACGGCCCCAAAGGCAGCGGCGCGCTTTATGTGCGCAAACGCCGCCCACGCGTGCGCGTGTCAGCGCAAATGCACGGCGGTGGCCACGAACGCGGGATGCGCTCCGGCACGCTGAACGTTCCTGGCATTGTCGGGCTAGGAAAAGCGGCTGAGATTACAGCAAAGGAGATGGAATCGGAATCGAAGCGGCTGCGCGAACTCCGGGACTTCCTGTGGCAGCGTTTGCAGGAGAATCTCGAAGACGTTCAACTCAACGGTCATCCGACCCAGCGTCTGCCACACAATCTGAGTGTTGCTATCTCTGGTGTGGAAAGCCGTTCGCTGCTGGTGCAACTCAAGCATGATGTCGCTTTATCAACGGGTTCAGCTTGCACGACAGCCAAAGTTGAGCCCTCTCACGTCATCCTTGCGCTTGGCTATGGAGAAGAGCGGGCGCATACTTCTGTGCGTTTTGGGTTGGGAAGAGAGAATAATGAGGGCGATGTAAGCCTTGTCGTTAAAAGATTGGTAGCGAGTGTGTGCCGGTCGAGGCAGTTGATTTTGACCTGAAATCGAGAGGATGACTCTGTCCTCGCCAGTTTTGAATCGCCATTGGATTGACCAAAAGTTCAAGACAAATCCCATTCGCAAGACTACTGGGAGGAGTGTTGAAGTCATGATCATGCCAGACTCAACCAAAAGGTATTATGAAACGCATGCGAAGGAGTATTTCGATGCAACAAGCGAGTCAAATCTGCGGCCTCTGTGGAGAAAAATAAGCGGAAGATTGAAGGTAAAAGACCTCATTCTCGACTTGGGTTGTGGGTCTGGTCGTGACTTACGACATTTCTCTCAGCGGGGCTTTCGCATAGTTGGCGTTGATTACTCATTCAACCTGCTAAAACTAGCCAGAGATTTTTCCGAACAGCCGGTAGTTTTAGCCGATTTCTTGACCCTCCCGTTTGGAGAAAATACCTTTGATGCTGTGTGGGCCATCGGCTCACTGCTACACGTCCCGCGTCATCAACTTCCGCTTGTGCTACAGCAAATCTACAGAGTCCTCAAACCTGATGCCCTATTCTTTACCTCTATGAAAAGTGGTTACGATGAAGCTACGGATTTACTGGGAAGGCACACCGTTTTCTATCAAAAGAACGAATGGGAAAGCATTCTCCGAGAGCATTGTTACGCCGTAATCGAGAGCGAAGAAATGCTAGAGACCAGGGGGGGCAACGCAGGAGCAATAGTAGAGATTGGCTGGATAACCGCCACTGCAAAAGTTGTTAAGCCTGCATCCGGCAAGGTTGATTCCTCCCCCGAACAGAGGAGACAGAAACATGCGTGAGATCATCAAAGATTTCGGCCCAACGCTTGTGAGTTTTTTGGCGCTGTTTGTCAGTGCTTTAAGCGCATTACTCGTCAGTGACATCAACAGGCGCACGCTGGTCCAGAAACAGCAAGACGATGAGCGGAAAGAAATCTACAAAAAGTTGAATTCTTTCTATGGGCCGTTTCGTCAACTGCTTGGCAAGAGCTTTGAGCTATATGGGCTTTTTACCCGTTCGCGCGAACCGGACTTCCGAACACTTACGGCGCTACTCGCCGGCGAGAAGTTTGAAGGAAATGACAAAATACTGCTGGAGCAAATCCTCAAGATTACAGACGAGATGGACAAACTGATTCTCAACAACAGTGGGCTGATTGATGACGAAGGCTTGAAGCAGGTTTTACAAAAGGCCAGTGCGCACTTCACCATCTTAAAGCTTGCTTCCGAAGGCCATATCGCGGGAGAACAAGAGCGGTTCAAGGATCATGTCTTTCCTAGAGACCTCACGCCAAAGATAGAAGAAGAAATCAGTAGGCTCAAAAACAGACTGGATCAGTTGAACACAGAGGTTTACCGAAGCGTATTCAAGCGCATTTTCACTCGGTAAAACTTCGCATTGGAAAATAGTTGTAGCACGTCACTTTATTCCGGAAAGCTTGATGAGCACATCCTTGAGGACTATACATTGAATTTCAGTGTTTTGTGAACCAATCAGACCAAGACGATGTGTTGTGCCGTGGAAAACTCTTCGGTTTCCAAACAACGGGTCAATCGTATACATATCTTTAGGAATTGATGGTGGTATATCAATATCCCAGGCTATCAGCAGATTTATGAGGTTTGGATCCTTGGCTGATCTTCCTGATTTGCGATAGATCTCTTCGAGAAACCCGCCGATACTCTTCTTGAATTCGACGCAGAGTTCTGGAAGCGCTGTACGAGTACTGTAGTGATTACGATGTACATAGGATGGTTCTCCTCTGCTCTTCAAGTCTTGCACCAAAACTTTGCCAATTCCCAGCAAGTCTTGCTCAAAGATGTTCTCTTCCGAACACTCTATTTCATATTCGAATGCCGCATCGTAAACTGCACTGCTACCAGCAAGGTAAACTGTTCGATAGCCCTTTATGATGCCCTGTTGTTGAAGCTCATAGAAAAGTGCGACTACTTCTTGTTCATCCGTAGGTGGGTAAATGAGATGTGAAAGCGCATTTAGCTGCGAAAGAATGTCTTGAATTTCTGGCTGCTGCTCTGCTTGTTGGCGTACCTGGTTCACTTTGATCTGAAAATCTTGAGGCGGGAGTCCTCCTGGCTCTGGAACTTGACCATAATCAAGATGCTTCGATGCATAACTTCCGAACGGATTGCTATCATCAACAGTAGAGTTGCCGATAAGCTCTATCGCCTTTTCGCTTATCTGCCGGGCGAAATACTGCGAAATTCCTTTTCTTCCAGGGTCAAGCTGGTTGCTGATCTCCAAGTCTGCGTCAACGATGATGTAATAGCGCTTGAGGTAAGCCCCTCTGGTATCCCAATCATCTATCCGCAACCCAGTAGGCATCCCATTGATTGCCAGATGAACACCATGATTCACTCCAACATCACCACTTTCTATTTCGTCAAGCCTGAGAATCTCTTCAATGTTCCTAAGCCTAGTGGAAGAAATTGCAGCCAAAGCAAAATCACAGTTTAGAGGTCTTCTGGCTCCAATTTGTTGATTTGGGACTGCGTGAAAAAGCGCTCGAAAGTTTTTGTTGAAACTAGGGGTTTTGTACTGCTGAAAGTAATCGCGAAAGTCGTAAGAGATAACAGCCACTTCCTCGTGGTCTTTGGGATGATAATAACGGTAGGGTATCTCCTTTTCAGGTGCTTCTCCATCGGGAAAGATGACTTTGAGTTTGATGTCTATTTGGACAATAGGAGCCTTGTTGAACAAAACCCGAGTATTCCCCAGTGCTGTTCTTGTCCTCAGGATAAAATCAAACCCATCAAGTCTTGCTTTTTCACTAGCTAGGCGGATTGCCTGATCTGCCGAAGAGACAGCAGGAAACCTTGTCGTATAATCGTCTGCAAGTTTGACCCTGACAATTGTGTTCCAGTTTTCATTCCACTCTCCTGATGCTGGACTGACATCGGGTGTTGGCGTCTCAGGGAACTTAACCAACCCATTATCATCTATAAGCCAGGCGAACAACCCATTCAGACTCACCTCACAAGCCTCAGACTCAAAAGCAGGCTTGGAGGCAATGTAAAACTCGTCTGAAATAAACGCTGCATAACTCAGACCAAAACCCTTGAAACCGTATTCCTGCCCGATTTGCTTATCGCCACCTTCAGGCAGGAGAAACTCTTCCATTTTGTCAGCCCATATTCCTATACCGTTATCGCGGATTTCTATCTCTCTCGCTGGGACATTGACCACAATCCCGATCTGTCCGGCATAGTTTTGATCAGATTCAAGCGTTAGATACTTTTGCCGGTAGTCGGTGTAAAGACGAAAATCTGGATCGTTAAGTATCCGATACCGACGATTTATTGCATCCACCGAGTTCTGGAGTAGCTCGCTGTAAATATCCCAAGAGTGCCGATATGCACGGACAATCTCGCGGGTCTTCCGTTTCACTTGGCTTTCGACAAGGGCAGGATCACCGCTTTTGTTTCTAGCTGTATCGAGAAGACTCATTGTTCTCCCTTTCAGTAATTGAATTGCTCAGGTTTTGCGAATCAAGCACGTATCAAGCGTCATCATCAGAAATGATTAGGTCTAAGGCGTAGCTGTGAATCGGAAGTGCCTCCGTCTCAACGCCAAATTTCTTCTCAATCATCAGATCAACGATGGCAGTTCCATCTACCAGAATGATTGGAACTGCTCCTGCCCGCAAGGATACGCTTTTCGCTTCGGAACTGAACGTGGCGGTAGTGAAGAAGTAGCCTTGTTCATACTGGCCTTGAATGTCGCCGCGGAATTGATTGACCTCCCGTCTGCCGACACACTTGCTTCTCCATCGTTTGCTCTGAAAAGCGACTTTCAGATCCACCAAGCCAATCTTGAGCACTCCGTATCCATCAATGCCTCCATCCTTTGATGGCTGGGTTACAACCATGTTCTGGAACCCATAGGCCTCCAGCAGCTTTTTGCTGAACACTTCGAAGGCCGAAGGCTCAAGACGTTTAATCTTCTCAAGAATCCGGCGCTGAAAATCATCAAGGTATCTTTCGTGAAGCTTTTTCAAATTGACTAACAGGTCGTCCTTACTCGAAGTTTTTGCTTTTGAGGCACCCTTGGTTTTTTGCTTTATAGGACTTGAGAGCAAATAGTAGGTGCCATTCTGAAGCATCCTGAAGTGTTTGGTGGGTGAAGCCGATGGATAGTCGAGGTCTTTACAGTGTCGCCGAATCTGGCTCCGAACGATGTGCGCTGGGTTGTCGGCGTGAAAGGTGTATAGGTCAGCATCAATGATTGCATCGTAAACCTCCATCACGGTCATCGGTCTGCCTTTGGCCTTCATAACCTCTTTGATTGCATCAACGATGGTTCTTTCTTTCTCGCTCATAGAGACAACACTATCCTTTAAGAATCTCAGGAAAGCAAGATGCGGAGATTCGAGCTTAAATCAGTCTTCCAGGATTCAAAAAGCTCTTGCACGTCTTCATCTGTAAACAGCCGCAACTCAGCCGCCGCCATCGAAAACACCATCGCATTCACCGCATTGATCACATCACGGTTCTCGCGGTTTGCCAGAATTACCCTCTGGTAAAACGGATGGTCGGCGTTCCATTCGATATAGATCGTGCGCCCGCGCTGTTCCGCCGCGTAAATCGGGCCTTCGCGCTCGAAATGGCCGACGTTGAATTGGACTGCGCCAGGCACGGGCTTGCCAGCTTCCTTTGCTTCGGGTTTCTGCGTTTCCGGTTCCGGTTCCGCTTCGGGTTGCGGGAGTGGTTTGATCAGCAGCGCCGATTTGCTGTCAATCAGGCGTTCGGAGGCGGCGTAATCCACGTCGTAGCTTTCAGCGACGGCGGCGCGCTTTTTCAGTTGTTTGCGGATGGAGACCAGGTCGCCGCCAATCGCGGCGTCGAGTTGGTCGCGGATGCTCTGCGTCGGTTTGACGTCGCGTTTGGTGAATTCAATACCCATCGCTTCGTCCACCCGCCCGGAGATGAAGATCTCGCCACGAAAGCGGATGAAGTCGGGATGGCGGCTGAGCGAATTCAGGCCGAGCAACCGGGCAGCGGCGATTTCGCGGTTGTTGCGCAGCACGTAAAAGCCGGATTTCTGGATGTTGTAACCGTGTTTCTTGTTGAGTTGCGTGCTGCCGTGGTCGGGCAGCATTACCAGCCGGATGCGCGCGGATTCGGTCTGTTTTTCGCCTTCGGGGCCGAACTCCAGCTCGTAGGTTTCGTCGCTGTACGGTTCATTCTTTCCGTCGTCCAGCCAGAGCGGGTCGTTGATGGGAACCTTCTGCTCGCCGACGTAAAACTCCCGCCCGGAGCGGATGAACATCCGGTAGACCTGGCCTACGTGCTGGGTCAGTTCCTTCTCGAAGGCTTTGGTGTATTTGCGTTTGAAGCCGTCCGACTTGCTGATCTGAATGACCGTGCCCGAAGGCGCGTCGCCCAGCGCTTCGGCGAAGATTTTCTTCTCGGCTTCGCGCGCCGGGCCGAAGTATTCGCGGATGAATTGATTGGCTTCGATCATGTGGTCAATGTCGGTGACGTTGACCAGCAGTTCGCCTTTGCGCGGGCGAGTGATGATGGTCAGCCGTCGCCCCAGACTTAGTGACGCCGTCACCAATCCCATTCCGAAACGGCCAAGATCAATCGCCGTGTTGCGCGGGGTTTCGCTCCCCAAGCGCGACGCCTGATCCAACACGTCTTCGGTCATGCCCAGACCGTTATCGGCGATTTGAATGATGAAATCAGTAGTGGCTTGACGTTTGGTGGCGATGTGGATGTGTTGCGCCTCGGCGTCGAGCGAGTTATCCACGAGATCGCTGATAGCGTAGAGATTGTCGTAGCCGAGATAGCGAAGGCTGTCGAGCAGCTTGCGCGCGTTCGGAGTGTTGTCGAGTTTGTTCTTTGCCATAATCTTCCGTCAGCGAAGAGAGAGGTGATCACCAATCACCATAGTCGCGTAGCGACGGTTGATCTCTACAATCTGAATCTCAATCGTCGCTATGCGACTGGAATATCGTCTGGCTCGCTTTGCAGGCCATAAATGACCTGCCTAAGTTCAATCATCGCTACGCGACTGGGGCTGGGCAGTTACTATTTACTTTCGCTTCTAGTGATGGCTTTGCGCCCCGCCGCCTGCGCCATTCGGCCAGCGTCTCTTCGCTTCGCATCGAATTGAGCAAATCAGCCGCCAGCATCAGGCGTTCCGCGCCCACGGCTTTGCGAAAAGCGGCTACGCTCGCGCGCCCGCCGCGAGCCGCTATGATGAGCGGCTCGGCGAGCGACGAGAGATGGCCCGGCGCGTTTGCGATTGCTGCCGGCAGTTCCTTGATCTCATCGCCAGTTGCGATGGCCATCGTGATCTGGCTCAAAGCGATCAATGCGTCGGCAGATGTTAGCGCCTTCGCAGGCTGGTCTTGAACGGCTTCGTTTTCGAGTGTGGCCAGCGTGCGCTCGAAACGAACGGCCTGATCCTGGATGGCCGTGACGCCAGCGCCTTTCGTGTGCTGGCGTCCGATTTTCTGCGCTTTGAGCTTCTTCAGACACCGGATAGCCGCGCGAGTATCCGGATTGCTGAGATGCGAGACGACCTGGGCGTATGTATCGTCGTCTATTCCTTCACGGTCTCCTTTGAGGAATGGCAAAGCTTCGCGGAAGACAGTGAAGTTGCGCAATCCGCGCGTCAGTTCTTCAAGCCGGCTGCGGTCTTCCCAACCGCGCCGCACGATGAGCGCGTAACGCAGCAGATTGCGGGTGAGATAGCTGCGGCTTTGAATCTCCCAGAGCAGAGCGTCCGATGGATTCGGCGCTGATGCCAGCAACACCTCGCCCATATCCCACAGCGTCAAAACCTTATCGGCCTGAGCGCCATCGCGCCAGTGGTTGTTGAGCGGGCCGAGTTGTTCAATCAGACCGCCGAGATTGACGCTCTGCGCCGAAGCCTTGTCAGATTGCTCCTTCATCGAACACCTCCTGGATGGTTTCGCCGTTGAACTCCTGCTGCAACGCGGGCAGATGCGGGCGGAGCGCGGTTTCAAAGCGGCAGATGAATTCGACCTGTTCGTCGAACATCTGGTCGCGGCGTTCCGGCTGGCAGCGATAACGCTCGTAGAATTGATCTTTGTAATGGATCGAGATTGTCGCCGCAAGATAAGCGCCGAGCCGGTCATTGAATTTCCATTGGCCTTGCCGCGATTGTGTCAGGCGCTGGCGGAAATCCGGGTGCGCGGTGTTGATCCAAATAGTCCCGTCCACCAGACGTGAGCGGCGCAGCGCGCCTTCGATGTCGGAAGGCAGTTCGCCGAATTTGATGTCGAAGCCATTGCGATGTCGTCTGCTCCCTTCAGCCAAGGCCGGGTCATCAACGATTTGATGGCCGCCTTCAGCTTGCCCGCCCTGTGGGCCAGGGACTTGCGGATTCGGGCCTTTATCCGAGCCTTCGCCCGAGCCTTCCCGACCACCGCCGGTTTCCGATTCTTTGCGCTGCGGGCCACCTTCGTCACCGTCTTCGGCTCCGCCGCCCTCAATAGCGCGGCCTCTTTCATCGCCTGCAGCGAGTTCAGAGCGCAGGCGCAATCGGTCTTCGCGCGACATCTTTTCCAGCACGTCGCGTAGCACGTCTTCGAGGCGGTTCAGTTTGGTGTCGCGGTGCGCTTCGTTGACGCGATTGAGCGCGGCTTTGATCTCGTCTTCGAGGTCGAGAATCGCGTCGTACAATGCGGCGCGTCCTTTGGCCCGGTCGAAATCGTCGCGGGTGATGACTGGGCGAACAATGTCGCCGACTTCGATGTATCCGAGCAGATGCGGATGTCCCCAGACGCTAGTGCGATGGGTAGACTTCTTGATGAAAGATTTGATATCCGCCGCTTCGTTGATGCGCCGGCCACGCGCAAAGAAACGCGCCGCGCGTCCCGGAACTTCGACCTCAGAGACTTTGAGATGGACTTCAATCGGATGGATGCGTCCGCCGAATTCGAGGTCTATGACGCGGTTGAAGTCTTCGCCCGAAATCTGGTGGTAGTCGAACGGTTCGCAGCGAACAGCCCTTGCGCCGGTCTCTCGCACGGTGATGGAGAGGTTGGGCCGCGCTAGCAGACGCTCAAAGTGGCATTCGACTTCTTGTTTGATCGAGGCGGCAGTGACATTCTCGAACCATTCTTCGTCGAAGGAACCGACGATAACTTCCGTGCCTGTGCTGGTGCTTGAGGGAAAAGGTTCGTGAATGGCCCAGGGGCGTTGAATGTCGCGGTGCTGGTTGCGTTGCAGCCGCAGCATCAAATGCCTTCCAGTAGCGTGTTTCGTGCGGAACTCGATGGCCTCAGCCGCCGCGCGGAAAGCGTGGACGCCGAAACCGAATTGCCCGTTCACCCAGGTGATGCCTTTCTTTTGCGATTCACCCACGTTGACCACAATGCGTTCGAGCGTCTCTCGGCGCATGCCGCGACAGTTGTCTTGTATGGTGACGTAGCGGTGTTGTGAGTCAACAATGATCTCGATGTGGATTTCAAACGGATAGGCGTCGGCATTTTCGCGGTAAAGCTTCTCGGCGTCGTCGAGGGCGTTGTCAACATA
>Ga0247727_10002560_pt1 | contig 41424 bp, 28 predicted proteins | sample WisWelCaveWW1625_FD_202498 | JGI IMG/M metagenome (GOLD analysis project Ga0247727, IMG submission 202498) | Biofilm microbial communities from Wishing Well Cave, Virginia, United States - WW16-25 | ecosystem: Environmental > Aquatic > Deep subsurface > Groundwater > Cave microbial mat | place...
AGATCAAGGGTCGAGTGCTCGGCGAAGGCGAACTGCTGGCCGAGTTCACGATCCCAGCCCTCACCGGCAAGCTCTCCACGATCTGGTCCGGCCTCAAGGGCAATTACCTTTTCGACTGGGACGTCGACGTGGCCGGGGAGGCGCTCATCGCCAACCCGGAGATCGACTCCTTCCTCGACGGCTTCGCGCTCGAGTTCGTCGTTCGCATCCTGCCTTCGCGGCGCATCCAGCTCACCGTCAACGGCAAGCTCCACTTCCTCGACGGCCCGCCGGAGCTGAAAGACCTCAAGTATCCCTACACGCCCGCCGTCGAGAGGATCGAAGCGCGCAGTCTCCTCCTCGACGAAACCCGCAACTTTGACCCGAGCACCCCCACCCTCCACTTCGGCGACGATCACCTCGCGCTCGAGATCACCCTCACAGCATTGGGATGAAGCGCACGCGTTTTCCCCTCTGCTGCGTTCGGTTGCATCTCCACAATTCGAGCCGCACGGACACTTCTGACCGTCGACGCCGGGACGCGGACGCATTTGAGCGCTGGTACTTGTCGAGAGACGCTTGGTGAAGGCCGCGTCCCGTTTGAACTTGTGAATGCATCGGAAATCATCGCGGCACTCCGAGGCGAAGACTGGGTCGACGTCGGTCCTTTCAATGGGCAGCTCGCGATCGAAGAACTTGAGCGCCGGCGAGAGAGGGCAACAGCGTGCGTTCTGTGGGATGCACCGCCCGTTCTGCGACTGGGAGACGCGGGCACAGGTCAGTGAATGGAATGCATGCGGAGAAGCTGAAGTCCGTCGATGGTGAATCGGTTCGACTCGACGATCTCCGAGAGGAGCTCTCGGGCGACCGCCTCCCGGGCCACATCGTACGCGTCCGTCCGACGGGGAGCACGGGTCCGGCTTCTTGTCTCGTCCAGCAGTCGGCGCAGGAGACCCAGGGCGACGGCGAGTGTGCCTTGGTACTTCTCCAAGCGGGGCTCCGAGGCCGGGAGACTTCCCTCGGCCACGAGCTTCACCTGTGAGCGAAAGATGTCCCGTTGGGATCTGCCCTCATTCGCCTTCAAGAAGGCCCGCCAATCGTTGACCAGCACTCCGAAGCTCTCTCCGAACACCTCTTCGATCTCGCGGGGCGAAAACTCGACCCTGCGCGAATCCACGGAAACCGCGACGCTCTTCCACAGGAGTCTTCCGGTCACCAATGGCAACGCCCAGAGCTCCCGCACCTGATCGTTGAAACTCGAGCGCAGTCGTTCCTTCGACCGGGCAAGCACGTCGGGCCTGTCGATCTCGAGCGTGGTGAGCAGCATGCTCCCCAGGCGCGTCCCGACGTGGCCGGCTTCCATGAAGGACTCGATGCGCTCGGCCTCTTTCGTACTTATGCCCGTGACGACCAGCTCGAAGACCGCAACTCTCCGACCTTGTTTTCCGACTGGAAACAACCATCGGAATGTCCCCCCGATCGTGTGCAGATGAGCCCAGCGCTTCCACCCGGACGCAAGTCCCTCCTCTTGTGCGGCGATGTCCAGTTGCGACCAGTCTGCGACGAAGTTGTGCTCGATTGCTACGCGCCCGGCACGCCGAAAGGCTGACACGAACCAATACCACTCCGCTCCCACCCAAAGCAGGGCGAGCGCGGCAATCGAGCCACTCATCCATCGCCGGCGCCGGCTCCCGGCGACGAGACGCTTTGCAGTCAGGAAGACCCTCTGCGTTACGCTCATGCGGGAATCGAGCCACCTCTCGGCATGAAGATGAGCGACAGCTCAGGCAACGATCGCGCCCTCCCACAATCCCCTCAAGAAACCCTTCCACGGCAGGACGCGGATGTCGTTGCTGAGCAGCGGCCGGTCGCCTGTGTACACTCCCAGGCAACGCACCTTCTTGTCCTCCTGGCTCCCTCGGAATCTGAGCAGGCCCCGCTCGAACCGCGGATCCCAGCGATCCGAGCACTTCATCTCGATCGCAAGCAGACCGTCGCGCGTCTCCACGACGAGGTCCACTTCGGCCCCGTCGTGAGTTCTCCAGTAGAACAGCGGATACTCCAGCTCCGTGTAGTGAAGGTAGGCACGGATCTCGTGGAGCAGGCAGGTCTCGAACAGGAAACCCTTCTCTTCCGGATGAATCGACGTGTGCCCTGTTCCCGCCATGTGCCGGACCACGCCGGCGTCGAACAGATGAAACTTCGGATGCGCGACCTGCTTCACCGAGCGCTTCAACTTCCAGGCCGGCAGCCAGTGTCCAACCAAGGTGTCGGTGAGAATCTCGAAGAAGCCCTGAACGGTGTGCCTGGAGACCTGCGCGTCCCGGGCGACCGACGTCAGGTTCACCACCTGTCCGTTCATCCGCGCTGCGACTTCAATGAAACGCGCGAAGCTGCCGACGTTTCGAACGAGCGCCTCGGCCTGAATCTCCTCCTTCAGGTAGGTCTCGACGTAGGCCCTTAGAATCGCTCGCGGTCTGGTGCTCGACACGGCAATCGGGAGCGAGCCGAACTCAAGGTACTGTTCCAGCTCGCGCTGGTAGTCGAGCTCCTTCAGCACGAAGGGAAACATGCGTTTCACGAGAGCGCGGCCGGAGAGAAGGTTCGCTCCGCCTCTCTTCAGCTTTCTGGCGCTCGAGCCGGAAAGCACGAACTTCTGACGCCTGGCTTCGATCAGGTACTGCACCTCATCGAGCAGTACGGGCGCCTTCTGTACTTCATCGATGACCACCCAGGAGGAGTCCTCCAGGGCGTCGCACTCCTTCCGGAAAACGGACGAGTCCCGAACAACCCTCAGAACCTCCGAGGCAAGGAGCAGGTCGTAGGTCGGAACCCGTGGAAAGTGCTGGCGGATCCATGTGGACTTCCCGGTTCCTCGGGGTCCGAGGAGAAAGAAGGATTGGTCCGGAACCTTGAGGAGTCTTGGGAGCATGGGTTGCAAATTTACTGGAAATCTGTAACGGGAGCCGACGTTTTTCCAGACGCCCCACTACCGTTCTCTCCATCAGCTCGGAACTATTTTCGAGCGGTGGGGATGTGCGTGACGACCGAGGCGTGAACGGCATCCGGAGCCGGTTGACGGGACGCGGAGAGCGGGATCCAACGCTTCTCCTTCCTTTCCTCGCGCATCAAGGTCATGACGTGCCGGAAGATCCGGCGTTCCTTCCGGCTTCCGATCGCTCCGCTCTTGAACGGAGGTTCATCGACTACCTCGAGGTCGGCGGGTTTCCCGAGGCCCAGAAGCTCTGGGATGACATGCGCGGAGGAGTGGTTCCCGCGCTTTCGCGGGATAGCCGCTGCGTCAGGGGCCTGGATTCCCGCTTTCGCGGGAATGACGACTTGAATCTGACCCGGCCTCACCCCTCCGCGCGGCGCAGCAACAGAGTGCCGATGAAGAAGGTGGCGGCGCCGACGGAGACGAGGATCGCGCAGGGGAGGAGCATCTCTCCCATCGAGAAGCCGCGCCAGATCGCTCCTTCGAGCGACAGGATCGACCACTTGACCGGGGAGACGTGGCTGACTTTCTGCATCCACGCTGGCATCGCGACCAGCGGAATCATCCCGCCGCCCAGCATCGACGAGATGAGGAGGATCCCCCACGCGGAGCCCGCGACCGCCTGCTCGGTGCGGCCGAGCACGGAGGCGAACATCATCAGACCGACGAAGCAGATCGACGAGCACAGCACGGCGAGGATGAGCTGCGGGACGTGGCTCAACGGCACGCGAAACGGAGGCATCGACGCGATCAGCAGCAGCAGGGTGATCGAGCCCGCACAGGCGAAGAAGCACGCGCATGCCTTTCCCGCGAGGAGCTCGGCCCGCGACAGCGGCGCGACACGCATCCGCAGCAGCGTCCCGCGCTGGCGCTCCTGCACGAAGGAGATGGCGAACGCTGCCGCGCAGCCGATCACCGCCCAGATCGAGGACTGCGGGAACGACACCGAGTAGGCGTTGATCGAAGGTCCGCCCGACGGCTTCACTTCCGACATTCCGACTTTTCCGAAGGACTCGAACTGTGGCCCGCCGCCCTCCTCGAGAAGCTTCTTGTCCGCCGTCGCGAGGAACACGTTCAACGCGCGCATGAAGGTGAGCAGCACCACCTTCTCCACCGCCGGGATCTCGGTCGCCGCCTCGATCTCGGCAAGGCCCTTCTGAACCGGCTTCTGAAGGGACCTGGGATCCATGAATCGATCGACCAGGAGCTTGAACCGGCTCTCGATCAAAAGGCCCTGCAGGATTCCAGCCTCGGCGGAGCGACTCGGGTCGATGCCGATCTGCATGGCTTGGCTGTCCCCGAAAAGAGAATCCTCCGCCGCGCCGAACCCCTTCTGGAGGTGCACGAAAGCCACCCGGCGGCCGCGCCTCACCAGGTCTCTTGCGGCGTCGAGCTGCTGAAGATCGATCACCAGGGCGCTCGAGCTCTTCAGCCGCTCGATGAACTTCGCCGAGTCCGCCGACTGATCCTCGTCGACGACAGAGATCTTCATCGAGCCCTGCGGCTTGCTCATCCCCGAGCTGAACACGGTGCCGAAGAACACGCCCATGATCAGCGGGAACACGAGCACCCAGAACATTCCGCCCTTGTCGCGCCACAGGAGCGTCAGGTCCTTGAACGCCATCGCCAGGATCTTGCTCATCGAATCACTCGTCCCGCAACTTGCGGCCGGTGAGGGTGAGGAACACGGCTTCGAGATTGGGACCTTCCACCTGGAAGCTGCGCACCTTGATGCCGGCTCTGTTGAGCCGCGCCGCGTCCGCCAGCGGCTGATCGGACTCGAAGCACAGCGAATGATCCCCTGTCATCCAATCGGCGGGCAGATTGGTCGTGTTTGCCGGCGCCTCCAGCAGCTCGACCCTCACAGTCGAGCGCCCGCCGTGCACCGCAAGGAGATTCTGCAGCGTGTCCAGCGCGAGGATGGAGCCGTCGTCCATGATCGCGATCCGATCGCACAGCCGCTCCGCCTCCTCCATGTAGTGCGTGGTGTAGAGGATCGTGCGTCCTTCCTTCTTGAGCTTCTCGATGCTCTCGAAGATGTGGTTGCGCGACTGCGGGTCGACGCCGACGGTGGGCTCGTCGAGGAGGATCACCTGCGGATCATGGACGAGCCCCGTCGCAAGGTTGAGGCGCCGCTTCATTCCTCCCGAGAACGTCGACACCCGGGAGGCGCGGCGATCGACCAGCCCGACGAATTCCAGCGCCCAGTCGACGCGTTCCTTCAGGCGCGCTCCGTCGAGACCGTACAGCTTGCCGAAGAAACGCAGGTTCTCCTCGCCGCTCAGGGCGTCGTACAGCGCCAGGCTCTGCGGCGCGATCCCGACCTTCGCGCGCACCTCCTTGCGCGTCGGATCGCTCGCACCGTCGATCTCGACCGTGCCCGCATCCGGAGTGAGCAGACCGACGATGCAATGAAGGATGGTCGTCTTGCCCGCCCCATTGGGCCCGAGCAATCCGAAGGTCTCCCCCCTCCTCACCTCGAAGCCGACCCCCGCGACCGCACGCCGAGGCCCGAACGACTTCTCAAGGTCTTGAATCCGGATCACTGAGGGCCTTTCCGTCAGAGCCTGTGGTGGCAGTCCCCCTCAAACTTCGTACTGACTTGGAGCTCCAGAGACCGCGTGGACAGTTGATCGTAACCCGTTGCCTCAAGACCACTTGCGGCGGTCTCTCGAGGCTCCGATCGAACGACTCCGTGTTCATGCCTAAACCTTGGAAGAGGCCGGTCACCATACCGCCATGCCGTCGGCCCGCGGAGCCCGTGGCCATCCCTTGGGGGCGTCCCCAGGGACTTCGTCCCGCGAGGGTGTTCTGCGCGTCTACTCTGGGGGGCACCTTTCAGGTTCGGAGGGTGCCGCGGTTCTCGATTCGGGAGGCTGTCATGCGCTTTGTTCTTCTTGTTCCCGCACGGATTCCCTCCTGTCTGCTGATTCTCCTGGCGTCGCTTCCCGTGACGGCGCTCGCACGGCAGGCACAGACCTCACCAGGAGGTCCAGGAACGGTCACGCCCGATCTCGAGCCCGGCACGCAGCGCACTCCACCGGCCGCTCCGATGCGCGAGCGAACGCAGACGATCCAGGAGAGTGCCGAGCGGGCCAACACTTTCGGCGTCTACCCGGCGCTCGGTGAGTTCCATCTCGAAGTGGAGGACCTGAGAATCCCGGGGCGCGGTCTCGACCTCGTCCTCTCGCGCAGCTACCGGTCCGGGTTCCCGAACGAATCTGCGCTCGGCCACGGCTGGGACTTCTCCTACAACGTCTACCTCGAGGCTGCAGGGCCCGACCTCCTGGTGCACGACGGCAACGCGCGCGTCGACCTCTACTCGCTCCAGCAAAACGGCACCTTCACTCATCCCGAATTCTTCCGCGAGCTGATCGCGAACGGCGACGGCTCGTTCACCCTGAAGTTCGCGGAAACCGGGCGGTGGGTGTTCTCCGCCCTCGGTCCAAGCCCCGCCGCCGGCAGGCTGTCGCAAATCATCGACAGGAACGGCAACTCCCAGACTCTCACGTACGACGGGAGCGGCAGACTCGTGCGCGTTGCGGACGCGGTCGGCCATTCCCTCGACTTCACCTACGACGCCTCGAGCCGCCTCATCCGGGCGACGGACCATGCGGCGCGTTCCTGGACCTACACGCACTACCAGAGCGGCGACGCCGACGGTTCCGACGGCGATCTTAAGTCGGCCACCTCTCCCGCGGTGACTGGAACTCCCAACGGCAACGACTTCCCCGCCGGCAAGACGACGACCTACTGCTACAGCACCGGTTTCGCCGACGAGAGGCTCAACCACAATCTCCTCCGGATCATCAGCGCGCGCGGCAACGTGGTCCTGATCAATCGCTACTCGCCCACGACCCGGCGCACCGACCTTTACTTCGACCGCGTCGTGCGACAGGTGATCGACGGTCAGAAGATCCACTACTCGTACCAGCGACTCGCGGCCCCCGGCGCCGTGCACGCGACCATCAAGGACCGGGCCGGCAACGTGGAAGAGCACTCCTACGACGCGCCCGGCCGGCTGATCCGCCGCCGCGAGCACACCCGCGGCCTGCGCCCCACCGACCCCTCGTACTACGACACCTTCTATCAGTGGAATCCGAACGCGCTTCTCACCCGCATCCTTCATCCCAACGGCAACGTGACGCGCTTCACCTACGACTCGATGAATCCGGACCCGCGCAGCCGTGGAGACCTCCTCGAGCACCGCCGCATCGCAGGCCCGCCAGGCGGCGATCAAGCGCGCATCATCGAGACGCTCACGTACGACCCGACATTTCACCGCATGACCTCGCGCGTCGACGGCCGCGGCCAGGTCTGGACGTACACCTACGACCCGGCGAACGGCAACCTGCTGGCCATCGACTACCCTCTCGTCACCACCGGCGTCGACGGCGGCGGCACGCAGATGATCCGCGAGGAGTTCCAGTACAACGGAAGCGGCCAGGTGACCCTGCACACCAATGCCGGGTGCTGCGACGGCTCGTCGATCAGCTACAGCTACTTCGGAACCGACACGCAGAAAGGATTCCTGAAGAGCAAGACCGTCGACCAGGGCGGGCTCAACCTCATGACGTCGTACACCTACGACGCGGTCGGCAACCTTGTGACCGTCACCGACCCCAACGGCAACGTCGTGCAGTCGGTTCGCAACGCCCTGAACCAGGTGGTCCGCAAGATCGACCCGGCGCCCTTCCTGTACGAGACCGACTACTTCCATGACCTGGACGACAACGTGGTGCGAGTCGACGTCCAGAATGTCGACGACCTCGGGCAGGTGCAGAGCAACACGCACTTCACCACGACGTACGCGTACGATTCTCTCGACCGGCGCATCCGCGAGGAGCGTGAGGTCGATTCCGTCGGCAGCGTCGCGAAGGAATTCGAGTACGACTTGAGCGGTAACGTGACCCTCATTCGATTCGGGGAAGCCGTCAACGGCACTCAGCCCGCGAACGTCCTGCGCACCTTCTACGACGAGCGCGACCTCGTCTGGCTGGAGATCCGGGGCGAAGGCGACCCGGCCGCGTCGACGACGCAGTACGACTACGACGGCAACCGCAACCTGGTCGCGCAGCGCGAGGGTCTCGAGAGCAATCCGCGCGTTCATCAGTATCTGTACGACGGCTTCGACCGCCGCATCCAGCACGTCGACCCGATGGGCAACGTCAGGACCTGGCACTACGACGCGGGTGGCAACACCACGTCGAGCCGGCAGGAGGGCGAGCAGAACGACCTCGACGGCGGAGCAGCGAACGTCCTCCTTGCGGAGACGATGTTCGGGTACGACGAGATCAATCGCCGCATCCTGCAGAGCGACCTGCATTTCGACCCCGCGACCCAGGCGCCGTTCGGCGACGGCTTCTCGACGCGCCGCAGTTACTTCGACTCCCAGTCGCGGATGACGCGGAGCGAGGACGACAACGCATTCTCCACCACCTACCAGTACGACAGTGCCGGCCGGGTGAGCATCGTCACCGATCCGGAGGGAAACACGGCATCCTTCGATTACGACCTGAACGGCAACGTGCTGCAGGAGACGCGCACCTGGATCTCCGACCTCACCGGCCTGCCCGCGTACACGGTGACGACCCAGTACCAGTACGACACGCTCGATCGTCTGGTCTGGAAGAGCGACAACCTCGCCAACACCACCCAGTACTTCTACGACTCGCGCAGCAACCGGACCCGCACCATCGACCCTCGCGGCAACACGACTGCCTTGAGCTACGACGGACTCAACCGGTTGATCGCGACGGTCAGGACCTTGACCGACACCGGAGACGGTTCAGGGACGATGATCGGCGAGATCAACACGATCCAGACCTTTGATGACTCCTCGAGGCTCACCTCCCAGACCGACGACAACGGCAACACCACGGCCTACAGCTACGACGCCCTGGACCGCCGGATCGTCGTCGATCATCCCGACTGCACGTCGCGGCAGTTCTTCCATGACGTTCACGACAACGTGGTGCAGCAGGTCGACGCCAACGGCACCGTGGTCGACGACGCCTTCGACCGCGGCGACCGCCTGAAGACGCGCACCGTGACTCCCGGACCCGGCGTGCTCGGAACGACCTTCGAGACCTACCAGTACGACGGCCTCTCGCGCGTCGTGCGCGCGAACGACGACGACTCGCGCATCACGTTCAGCTTCGATTCCCTGGCCAACATCATCGCCGAGACCCAGCGCCTCTATCCCGCGGGCACTCGCCAGACGATCACCTATTCCTACGACGGCGTCGGCAATCGAATCCGGGTCGTGTACCCCTCCGGCCGCACGATCGATGCCGGCTACGACGGGCTGCGGCGGCCGCTCTTCATCCAGGATGCGACCTCGGGCGCGCTGCTCGCCGCCTACTCCTACGTCGGGCGCAAGCCCGAGTTGCGCGACCTGTGGAACGGCACGCGCGCCGAGTACACCTACGACGCGATCATGCGAATGATCACGACGCGCCACACGACCTTGATCCAGGGCTATCCCTTCGACGAGCGCTCGTACCAGTGGGATTCAGGCTCGAACAAGACCCAGATGGACCGCGTGATCGGCTACCCCTACGAGAGCAAGACCTACGCCTACGACTCCATCGATCGCCTGATCCGCTCGTACGCCAATCCCTACGGCCCGTTCGTCGACTACAACCTCGACGACGCCGGCAACCGCACCTACGTCAGCCCCTACGGCTCGTATTTCATGGACCCGACCCTGTGCGAGCCGGGCGATTTCCAGATGAACCAGTACACCACGACGCCGTTCGACACGCGCACCTACGATCAGAACGGCAGCCTCGCAACCTCCTTCTACGGCTATGTCCAGTACGGGTACGACTACCGCAATCAGCTCGTGCAGCGGAGTGACGGCTACCAGGGAACAACGGCGATCTACGCCTACGACTGCCTCGGCCGTCGCATCGAGCAGAACGTGAACGGCGGAGCGACGCGTTACTACTATTCCGGGATGCAGCTCGTCGAGGAGCAGGACGCGTTCGAGAACGTGATCGCCACTCACGTATGGGGCCAGGGTCGCACCGAGCTGGTCCACTCGCAGCGCTGGGGAATCGATCACTACTTCCATCAGGACGACCGCTCCAACGTCGTCGCGGCGACGGACGCCTTCGGCAACGTCGTCGAGCAGTACCAGTACGAGGATTTCGGCCGGCCTCAGTTCTTCGACGCCTTCGGCGGCTTCCTGCACTCCTCGCAGATCGACAACTCGATCCTGTGGGGCGGCCACTGGCGCGACGCCGCCTCCGGGCTCTATTCGATCGACGACCGCTGGATGGAGCCCGACACCGGTCGCTTCACCACGCGGGACGACACCGTGACGATGAACATCAGCCGCTACGGGAACTCGTACACCTGCTCTCTCGACAGCCCGACCACGGAGGACTGCTGCCTTTGGTGCTGCGTCGAAGACCTCGAGCTGGTGACGAGCGGCAAGCTCCAGGGCGGCAAGAAGTTCGGCGACTACTATCCCGGCCTCGAGGGCAAGGGCTACTGGGGCGACGACGGCTCGACCGCGGGCGGATGGGGTCCCAAACCGGGCAAGCACGGCGGACAGGAAGGGTCGCGGGTCGGCTACAAGGTGCAGTTCGTCGGCACGGCCAACGGCCTGATCAGCCTGTGCTACTTCACGCAGTGGGTCACGCCGGCCAAGGGCGCCTCCCCGTTCAACGACTTCGCCCAGAGCGGAGAGAAGGCGCACAACTCCGAGCCTCTGCGCCAGGACATCAGTGAATCCGAAGCGACCTTCGCCGACCCGACCTCGAGCTTCGTCGGCAAGGACCAGGACCCCTCGAAGTTCAAGGACGACCGCGAGTTCACCACCTGCTGGCACTCCTTCCAGGGTGGCTGCGTCGAGTGCGCAATCGACAAGATCTGCATCAAGTGGTCGTACAACTACGTCTACGACGCCGACAAGAAAGAGGGCAAGATCGAGGTCAGGAAGATCAGCAAGTCCTACGGAACGTTGTAACCCGGATGATCAGCAGGAAGATGGACAGTCGGTAGCAACTCGTTGTCTCAAGTCCGCTTGCCACGCCGACGAAGCGCCTTCACAAAACCCTCGAACCCGATGCTCCGTTCCGCGCGGCGTTTGTCGAATGCCTGGAGGTCGATCGCGTCCTCGGCAAGCGCCTGCTTGAGGGCCGTGTTCACCATGTCGCGCCTTGTCGTGTTCATGATCGGACGGTAGCACCGAGGCGTTGTGACGTCAAGACGTCAAACTCCCGCGAGTGGTGCGCCCTCCTTTCCTGATTCTTCACGGCAGCCACCGCGGCTGGGCGCTGAAGCTGCGACGCACAAGACCGTGCGGCCGGCAATGCGAGCTGATCTTTGAACATCGCCGCAGAAGGACTGCTGTACAGCAAACAATGCAACTCCGAGGAGTCTGGCTCAGCAGGACCCGAAGGTATCGAGTTTTTCAGTGGTTCTTGGCCTGGGGTTGAAACTCCGGGTCGCCCTTGTGTTTCTCCCACCAGGCCCTTGCATCCTGCAAACGAGACGCCTGCGGCCAGGTTTCCTGGGCAAACGTGGACAGCGCTGCGGCGGCCGCTTCCTGCACCTCGGGATCCTCGTCCTTCAGAAGTGCAGCCACATGAGGAAGGTGACGGCGCCTCCCAATCCTCGCTACGGACTCTGCTGCCCACTTGCGGACATCGGGCAGGGGATCCTGGAACCACGCGATGCCAGCGCTGTCCCCGGAACTGCGGAGCACCGCTTGGGCTCCAGCGGGAGGGTCCAGCACCCAGAGCATTCCGCCAGGAGCGTCGAATACGCAGGGGACCTGGCCGAGGAGATCAAATCCGAGGACCCCATCCATGTGCTCGGTAGCAAGGGATGGGCTGTGCGACCTAGAGGTCTCAAGATCACAGATCCAGTTTCCCAACCGCATGCGTTCAAGCCTGAAGACATCGAGCTCGTGTTGGTGTGTGCCAAAGACATCCGCGTATAGAACCGCTTCCTTGCGCAGTGCTTGCAGGCCCAGCTCCCGAACCGTCGCTGGCTGGAGTCCGCTCGACGAAGCACCCGTATCCACGATCATCCGGAGAATGCGATCCCCCGAGAAGAGGTCCCCAGCGTCAAGCTTCACAGATGGGCAGCCTCCGTCCCAATAAAGCGAGAGCTTGCTCCAATGCGCTTCGGGATAGAGCGTGGCGAGGATCTCTGCAAGGGATTCGACAGGAAGAAAACGGGCTTCTCCTTGGCCTCCATCCAGCAGAAGCGGACATTGCGAGAGAATCGAGACACCGGCGATTCCTGAAAAGAAGTGCAAGTGTGACAGCTCGCAGAGGACAGCATCGACATCCCTTGCCAAAGCATTCCCCAGAGCCAGGCGATCCAACCTCGCGCAACGATTGACTGTGATCGAGCCGAAGAAGCCTAGGAAAGCCTTATCCGGCAAAACCCGGATGGGGAGTTCCCACCGGGCCACCTGGCTTGGTGACAGAACCGTAGCAGAGCACGCCGTGTCCAGGAGAAACCGCTCGGAAACCCCTGACCCGACAGAACCCTCCACGACCGGCATGACCCGAGACAGAAGCGGCAGAGTGCTCCCGCCATCGGGAGGCACCTCCAGTTTTCCAGGAAGGATCGATTCGTCCTTCGACCGATAAAGCTTCGCCGGAGACAGGGTGACCGATTTGTTCTCCGATTCATCCTGCCCCTCTCCTCTCCCGCCGATGGGGAGTAATAGGAGCAAGGCCAGCGGTATCTGTCGGAAGGATGTCATGTGGTCATGGTCTACGGGCGGTTCGAGGACGTCCGATGTCCCTCGCGCCGATACGCCTTGGGTCACCCGAGCATCGAGTCGATTTCACCAGCCCATGCCATGGTCGTAGGTCGAGACATTGCCCGGGTGAATCGTGAAGTGACCGTAGCAGAGTTTCCTGAGGATGGAGGCGGGGCGCAGGTGCCAGCTTGCCCAGGTGAGCGGAGAGTCCCCGTTCATGTCCCTGGCTTCCCGATCTGCGCCTGCGTCCAGGAGAAGCTGAACGGCCCTCTCGCTCCCGAACGCAGCGGCGCGATGGAGGGGCGTTTCGGCCTTCGTCCTGCAATCCCGCATGAATGCTCCGGTCTCGACGGTCGGCTTGGTCACGCAGTTGGGGTTCGCACCGTGGGCGAGCAGGGTTTCGACGACGCGATCGTACCCTGGACGATTGGCCTTGCACAGGGCGGCGTGCAGCGGCGTCTCGCCCGTGTCCGGGAGAGGACGATTGACGTCGGCTCCTTTCTCGATCAGGAACCGGCATAGCTGCCAGTGTCCGTGAAAGGCGGCGCCGTTGAGGTCGAAGTTCTCTCCGAGCGACTCCAGTGATTCTCCGCTCGCGAGCAGGAAACGAACGGCGCTGACATCGCCGTGGTGGGCACACCACTTGATGAGGGGCGTTCCATGCCGATCTCTGGAGGTTGCGGGATGGCCCCCCGCCAGATAGTCGAAAACCAGGTCGGTGCGTCCGTCCACGATCCGGTCAAGCATGGATCCCACGCTCATGGCCACTCCTCTCGCGTGCTCCCGCTTCGGGAGAGCTTGAGCATCGGCAATGCCGACGAGCTGGGCAAGTGGGCGTGAGAGAGCTCACCTCACCTTGACGGTCACGGTCACTTCGTCGGAGGCGGTGGCTGCGCCGTCGTTGGCGCTGAGGCGCAGCACCAGAGTTCCTTTTCTCGAGAACGTCACGTTCGTGACCGGGGACTTGGAGTCCTGGAAGGTCACCTTGCCCGGGCCGCGGGCCTTGCTCCAGGAGATCTGCAGCGGCCCGCCCGGGCGTCCGTCATCGGTGACGGATCCTTGCAGGAGCACCGGCTCTCCGACGTACGCGGTCAGATCGGGGCCCGCGTTGACGACCGGCGGATCGTTGGGCAGGCGCACGTGGATCGTGAAGGAATCGCTGCTCGACAGCGCATCGGGAGTGACCTCGGTCACCGTGACCACGACGTTGTAGTCACCCTCGTCACCCGCGGCCGGAGCGATCATCAGCGTCGCGGTCCCGTCTCCACGGTCGACCAGCGTCGCGAACAGCGGCAGACCCTGGGAGCTGTACACCACGGGCTCGCCCTCGGGATCAAACGCGGAGAGCGACAGCATCCGAATCTCGCCTTCCTCGATGTCCACGTTCGAGATCGGGTTGAGGACCGGCGCGCGATTGCCCGGCAGGGTCAGCTCGAAGAGGCGTCCGTCGTTGGCCTCGTCCGATCCGTAGTCGCCGATGTAGATGTGCAGCTTGGCGGGGTCGTCGGTGACGTCGCTCGTAGGGGCCAGAAGGACGCTCTTCAGAGTCAGCTCCCCGTACTGCGCCTCGACGTGCTGAAGGCCGAGGTTGGAGAGAAGAGCACCTCCCGGGGCCACCTCGAAGATCGCGTCATCCTTCCCCGACATGACGAAAAACGTGTTGCTCGCCGCGTTGTAGAAGATGCCCTCGCCGTCCTGGACCACCGCCGGCAAGGCGAACGAGCTCACCAGCGCGCCGGCAGGAGTCGTCTCGTACACCCGGCCTCCGGCTCCGTCGACGATGAACAGGTTGCCGGTCGCCGGATTGACGGTGACGTCCTCGGGGTCGCCGCTGCCAAAGGTCGTCGTCGAGAACGACGAGAGCAGGACCAGGCTCGACCCCATGAAGTCGGCCTCGAACACGCGCCTCTTGTCGTCGTCGCTGATGAACAGCGTGCCTCTCCCCGGGTGATAGACGACGCCGGTCGGCTCGCCCGTGAAGGAAGTGAGGTTGTACCCTGCAAGCTTCTGGCCCGAGAGCGTCAGCTCGTAGAGATTGGCGTTCTGGAAGAACGGCGTCTCCTCGATTTCCGAGTCCGACAGGAGCATCGTGCCCGAGTCGGGGAGGTAAGCCAGGCCCGACGGATCGCTGCTCGGATAGCCGGTGGTATTGATGACGCGCACCACGTCCTGGAACGCCAGGGCGCAATCCGCTGTCCCGAATGCCCAGCCGACCAACGCCGCCGAAACGGCACAGAAACCCCGAATCCTCATGACCCTTCTCCCGAATGACTCCGCGACCCTGGCGGGCGCCATCGCGTGACGTCCGTCAGTGAACCCCCTTCTCGATCCCGCCCACTCAAATAGCACGCACATCGAAACTGCAACTTGTTCATCCTCTCGGTGGAGATCCCTGGCGTCGAGTGAAGGGTCTCGGGGCGGCGGGTCTCACCGGTCTGCAACACCGCGGCAGCACCGGTACGCGTGTCTCTGGTGGTCGTCATTCCCGCGAAGGCGGGAATCCGGATCATCGATGGCTGGCGGGCATGGAAGCCCTGGATCCCCGCTTTCGCGGGGATGACGGCGTCTGGCTTTCGCGGGGATGACGGCGTCCCGCGATCCCCATCGCGTTTCGGTCGACCACGGTTACTTATTCTCTGGGCGCCTCGAAGACGGCGCCGGCGACCGGTCGTGGAGACGGCGATGGCGGAAGCTCCTCAGCAAAGACCCTTGAGCCTGCCCCGTGAGGGACTGCTCGAGCATCGTGCGTTCGTGCGCGCGCTGGCGCGCGACCTGGTGCTCGGCGCCGACGCGGACGACGTGGCGCAGGAGGCCCTGCTCGCGGGGGTCGAGTCGGCGCCCAGAAGCTTCAACGCCTGGCGCGCCTGGTTGCGAACGACGGTGCGCAACGTCGCCTGCAATCTTCTGCGCGGAAGGACGCGCCGCGAGCGTCGCGAGAAGGCGGTGGCTCGCAGAGAAACCCTGCCTTCCGCCGCGACGCTGGTGGAACGACTCGAGATCGAGCAGAGGCTGGTTGAGGCCGTGCTGCGTCTCCCCGAGCCGGAACGCGCGGTCGTGGTCCTGCGCTTCTACGAGGACCTTGCTCCGGCGGAGATCGCCAGGCGCTCCTGTTTGCAGCCCGACACGGTTCGCGCCCGATTGCGGCGCGCTCTCGAACGGCTGCACGCGGAGCTCGACGCGGACCACGGCGGCCGCGAGCAGTGGGTTCCGGGAATCCTGGCGATCCTTTCGCAGGATCCTGCCGTTCCGATCCCCTCTCCGCCCCCGCTCGGAGCCTCGATCGCGATGGGAGCGACCATGATGAGCATGAAAACGGCCGCGACGCTTGCCGCGGCAGGTCTGATCGCCGCGGGCAGCATCTTTATCCTGCCCGATGCATTCCAGCGGATGAAGCGAACGATCACACCGATCTTCGTCGCGTCGGCGGGAGCTTCGCCTCCGCTCACGCCGCAAGCTCCGGAGACGCAAGCCGAAGATCCAGTTTCCGCGAGGCGCGACTCGATCGAGGACGACCCCTCGAGCGAAAAGCCCGCAAACCCGCCCGCGGATCTGCCGCCCCCGGGCACCGTGACTTTCCACGTCGTAGGAGCAGAGCAAGGCAACGAGCTCGACGCCGTCACCATTCGCTTGCTGAACGAGCGGCGCTTTGCATGCTACGAAGGCCCTGGAAACGGGTCGGTCCGCCTCACTGCAGGATCGTGGTCCGCGCGCGTCGAGTCGCGCGGCCGCGAGCCCGTGGTGCTCGACTCTTTCGTGGTGCTCGAGAACTCGCCATCCGACCTTGGATGGATCCCCCTCGCGCGCGGGGCGGGAACCATCGCGGGACGCGTGAGCGCGCTGCATCTCACCGGCGACGGCGAGGTGATCGTCGAGCTGTTCGGAGGCGGCCGGGGGCCTTGCGATCAGTGCGAGGCGCGGGCCCTGGCTCTCGCACAACTGGAGGAATCGATCAAGCTCGCCACCGAGGAGGAACTTGCGCGCCTCGAGGCTCACCCATCGGCTTCCCCGGGAAGCTGCTGCGGTTTCTACGAGGCCTCGTCGGCGATCGCGCTCAAGGGCGGCGGCGAATTCGAGTTCCGCAATCTCGCCCAGGGAGGGTACTGGCTGCGCGCCTACGAGCCCTCCACCAAGCTGGTCGACACGAGGCGAGTGGACGTCGCTCGTCACGGGCAGGAATTCGTGGAGCTGGACGTGTCTCTTCCGGTGTTCGCTGAGGTCGTGCTGAGACACGATCGCGGCGCGGCCTTTCTCGGCGACTGGGAGAGCCCGCACCGCGAAAGTCCCGCCTTGATCCAGTTCGACGTCAAGCTTGCCGAGCGAGCTCGAGCCACCGGCCGCTTCCATCCCTCCGTGGAGAGCGTCCGCCGATCGATCGGTCCGCCTCTCCATCTGGATGCGGTAGAAGCAAACCGCTCCGACCTCTCGCCAGTTTGTGACTACTACGTCCGGTCCAGCGTTCAGACGGCGACCATAGTTTCGCTGAGCCAGATTCATTACACGTTCGCCAATGAAGTCATCCTGGATCAGGTGGGCCTGGAAGGGGTGTGGATGAGCGAAGGCGCCGACCGGCTGGATCGCGAGCGGACGGCAGACGACGCACTGGCCCTGGAGGCGGGCGCACCGAGCCTGGAAGGCGTCGAGCTCGAGGTGAAGGAGAAGGAGCCAGGATGGTTCGTCGTCGGCCCGCTTCCGCGCTCGCTGCTCTCGCTGGAGGTGAGCTGCGGGAATTACGTGTCAGAGGCGATCAGCATCGATCTGCGCTACGGTGAGCCGCAGCCGGAGCTGATTACCATGCACCTGCTCGCGAGCGTCGAGGAAGTCCTGCGCCTGGGGCCGCCTGCGTCCTGTCGCACCTGCCACGATGCGCAGGCGCTGCGCGCCTCGCGGCCGTTCGCGGACTACGTGGATCTTGACGTGGATCTTGACGGCGCGTTTCTCCTCAATGCGGTGGAGATGGCACCAGCAGCTGGTCAAGACGGCGATCAGTGATCGCGAGGCGCGCGGCGAAGTCCTTCATCGCGGGCAGGCGCAGGCTCGAACGCTCGAGATCCGCGGGCTTTGCAGATGCGCGGCTCGGTGTACCACCGTCGGCCGGCGCCGCAGGAGGACACCTCGTTCGCCGCGCTGGTCCACGAGCTCACCCGGCCGGAGTGACGCATTGGGAGGGATGTCGAGGGGCACTGCAGGGCGCGCACGGGAGCCAGTACTGCCCGGAGACGAAGGAACTCCAGGTGCTGGTCGCGTGGTTGACCGGAACCAAGATCAGCGAGGACTACGACAACATCGATCTGGAGGACGCGGCGCCGTCCGAGATCCTGGCGCGGCGTTGGATCTCGTTCAGTCCGCGAGGGCCCTGTTCCCCATCTGGATCACCGCGATGAGGATCTGTTCGCGTGCGATGCTCGCTCGCCAACGCAAGACTGGCGACAGCGCGCAGCCACTCAATCTTCGCCTGGCGGCGCGGCGAGGGGCGGGTCGACGTCGCTACACCACGACGACGGATCGGAGCCGACGTGCGTACCCAGCCGCACCAGCTCCGCCATGAACTTGCGATCGAACAGGCGGCCGTGCGGGGCTTGGGGCGCGTCGCCTGGCAAGCCTACGAATCGAAACTCCGCGCTGCCCGCGCGGCGGGCGTTGAGGGTCTCGATCACTTGTTCGGACAAACGCAACGTCGCCAGGGTCGTCGAGCTGATCAACATGTGCATGCTGCGGCCGACGATCGACGGCCAACCCCGTGAGACCACGGACGCGTCGCTGTTCACCGAGCCGTTGACGATCACCCACACTCGCGTGCACACGCGCGAGAGATCACCGCCGAGCCGCTCGATCTCGTGCAGCACCTCCGGCAAGAGGTGCGGATCGGGCGAGACGAACAAGTTTCGGCTAACCGCGCCGTCGACGTGCAGCATGCCGTCGATCTCGACCGGCTCGAACGCGCCGGGGATCGCGGACGACGCGAGCATGGCCCTGTGCATGCGCGTCAAGTCGTCGCTGCGCTCGAGCTCGGCCGCCAGCTCGGTCAGATTCCAGATGTGCATGCTGCCGAGATCGAGGTTCGTCGAACCGACGAGCAGCAGCCGGTGCTCGCGGCTCGCGGACGCCAAGCGCGCAACCATCGCGGCATCGACGTGCTCGTCGATGTAGTCGGCGAGCGCGCTCCGGTCGAAAAATGCAGGCCGCCACGGCAAGAAGAACAGCGTCGCCTTGACGATGGCCCAATCGTCCTCGACTTGCTCGTAGAGCTCGATGATCTGCTCTTGCGAATGCGCGTCGCCGAGGAACGCGAACGGCGCGAGCAACGCGCCCGTGCTGATTCCCGTGACCAGGTCGAACTCCGGCAGGCGCAACGCCGCGTCGTCGATCGTCCTCCACCCCGACAGCACTCCTGCGCCGAACGCGCCGTACTGCCCGCCGCCGGAAAGCACGAGCATGTCGAGTGACACGTGCGTCCCGGACTCGGCCTCATTCAACTTGCGGAGCACGCGCCGCGCCAACGAGTCGAGAATCGTCGAACGCACGTGGTTCTGTTCGGCCGCATGCCGGGCGCGGTATTCCGGCAACTGCGCGGCATCCAGCGTTCGTGCCGGCGCGTTGCAGTTCGCGCACAGCGCCAGGACAAGCGAGATCGAAGCCGCGATTCCGAGAAGCCTCATCGGTCCACCATTGACAACGCTCATGCCGCAGTCAGACCCTCTGGGCCGCGCCGACTGACATCCGTGAAGGGCGAGGCGTAGAACGAACCTGGCCAGAATCTGAGCCACCCTGTATCGGAGTTCGACCATCCCGCTCTCGAAAAGAGCTGACGTCCCCGCGAAAAAGTCTTCGCACAAGGGGTCGGTTCATTCGTTCAAGCCTCCCTGCAACGCGTCAAACCCCTTTGTACGCCTTGCACGAAGAGATCCTGCGCACGAGGAGGACGGCAAGCGACGTTGCGGCGAGGAGGATTCCTCCGAGCTGCAGGCTGCGGCGGAAGGCGTAGTCGACCGTCGATTGGCCTCGTTGCGCGGCTTCGTCGAAAACCCTTTGCACCTGTGGCAGGCTCTGGTCGAGGGTCGTGATCAGCCCGTTCAGATCGCGCGCGGCAACGCCGACGCGTGCCGCGGCGTCACCGTAGTCGGTGACGTCGAAGGGCTTGCCGGGTGCCGCGGAAGGAGAAGGCGGATCCGAGGATTGCGGCACGGTCGATGGAGTCTCTTCCGGCGCCTGCTGACCTGAGGGCTCGGGCTTGTCGAATCGACCGACGAAACGGTCGAGCGACTCGATCGCTCCCTGCAATGCCGTGGACATCTGCGCGCCGGCAGTCAGCGTCGTGCTCGCGTCGACGAGGATCTGGCGGGTGGGGGCTTGGGCCGCTTCGAGGTCCGCGATCAGGCCCTGTCGTTGGGCCGTGAGCTCATCCGCGATCTGCTTCACCGCGGCCTCGCGTTCCGTGCGCACGTTGTCAGGGAGTCCGGCTGCCGTCTTCGCGAGGTCGTCTGCCGTGCGCGCGATCGATGCCGCGGCCTGCGAGATGCGTTCGCCGCTCTCCAGCGCCGACCGGATCTCCGGCAGGCGCGTCAGCTTCAGTCCGAGCAGCTCCATCTGGGTTGAGAGCAGGATGGGCGCGCGCTGCAGATAGAACATCGTGCGCTCGGCAAAGAGGCGCGCCTGCAGCACTTCGCGCATCGCCGGCTCCAGACCCAACAGCGGGTCGACGCTCACCAGACTCGCCAGATCGCCCAGCAAGTTGGTCGATTTGGCGCTCTGAGTCGTCATCACTTCCCGGAACCCTGACAGCCGGACGAAGGCAGAGACCGCGAGGTCCGGGTTGCTCTCGCGCCATTGGCGCAGCATCAGCCGCACCTGCCCCTGCTCTGCCTCGGTCAGCACTCCTGCCGCGAGACTCCAGACATCCGCTTCCAGTTTGATGAACGAGGCAACCATCGGCCGGTCGGACTCGCCCCAGACTTTGATCCAATGCTCTTCGTGCACGATGCGGCCAAGGGTCACCAGCACCACCAGATCGAGAAGGCTGGTGTACGAGTTTTCACCGGTTGCAATCGTCAAGGCAGACGTCGACTGTTCGATCCACCAGCTCATCGCCTGGATGCGGGCCTCGGGCGTTGCCGCTCGCTGTGAGAAATCCTGCGTCGCCTGCGTCAGCTCTGCCATGAATCGGTCGGTAAACCGCATCACACCGATCTGCACCAGGTCGGGCGCCATCCGAGGCGGCTTGGACGTGCGCAGCACCGCCGAGGTGACCTTGCCCGGCGCATCCACCGCCGATTTCAACAATCCGCACGCAGGCGTGACCGAGGCCATCAGGCAGGCGATCGCAATCGCCCGCATCGGTCGACGAAAACACGGTAGAGAGGTTGGAGAAACCATGTCCCACAGAATACCGCCTTCACTTGCCCGACTTCATCCCGCGCAATGCGCGACGCCCGAGCTGAGCACCGCATCGGCGGCGAGGCGACGCACCGCCGCGGAGGTACGCCGCCGCCGCACACTTCCATCGCATTCCGCCGACTGGGCGACCAGAATCACCCGCCAACGTCATCGCCTGCCGGACTGGAGCCTTGGTCATGACGTCGCTGTCGAAGACGATGTACACCTGCCGGTCATTCAGCGCGATCGACTCCCAGTCGGGCAGCCCCAGCTTTCCGCCGAGCTCGTTGCTGCCGCGGAAGTTCCACACGCCGAGCAGCGCGATGCAGCAGAGACCCTTCGAGACCGCGGCATCGGCTTTCCGAACGCCCTCGGTGATGAACAGCGGAAACGCGGGGTCAGCCAACGCAGGTCGTGCGCGAGGAGGAACGTCGACCACGATGTGCGAGCCGCGGGGCGTCTCGTACTTGATGGCCTTCCCGCCGATGATGCGAGGTTCATTGGGTCGGGACTGGTAGAGCGCTTTCTCCCCGTGCACGTTCCAAACCGGGATCAGCAGAGCCGGGACGCGAATCTGGTTCAGGGCAAAGCCAATTCGGTGCAGCTCGCACTTCCTATGGACCGATCGATAGCCCCGCTCCCGTGCCACCTCCGGGTCGATGGCCGATTCCTCAATGAGCTCTTGGTGTTCAGGGAGGAGGTGGTCTTCCCCAGCGTCGGGCACGCGGCGCAACGGAGAACACTTGCTCCGGCCGCGCGTACGACTTGGACATCGAGGTTCCCTCCGTTCCGGGCGCACCATCGCGCACCGGTTTGGGGGCGGCCGCTTTATCGGTCGTGAGATCATTTTCAGGGACGCTTGAGTCCGCGACGCTGCCATGCCGAAGGAAGCGCAGGGGTTGCGTTGATGGCAACTGGAAGAGGAATGCTCGTGGCAAGCAGCTCGAGCCAGTCCATAGTGGGGCGCCCGCGCGTCGTGCGGAGCGAACCGCCTTGATCCCGGCCGCATTCTCCCTCGGGGCGCTCGCAGTCTCGTTGCTTGCCGCCGCGCGCTGGTGCCGGCTGCTGATTCGGCGGCGCCGCACCTGGGCCCCGGTGGCATCCTTCGTGGCAGCCGTGGGCCTCGTGTTGACCTCCGGACTGCTCGTTGCGGTCGACTTGTATCAGGCGGCGAGGACCACCTACTTCCTCGTGACGGTTCGTACTGGCGTCGCGCTCGCCGCCGGCTCACTGCTCGTGGCGCTCAGGCTGCAACGGGGCGACGAGGAACGCGAGCGCTTCTTCGCGCTGGCACCTGCGCTCTTCTGTGTAGCCAGTTTCGATGGGCTGTTCCGGAGGCTTAATCCCGCCTGGGAACGCACTCTGGGCTTCCCGCTGCACGAGCTCGTGGGTCGCCCATTCGTCGACTTCGTCCATCCCGACGATCGCGATGCGACCCTGTCCGAAATGTCGAAGCTCTCGACCGGCGGTGTCACGGTCGGGTTCGAGAACCGCTACCGCTGCAAGGACGGATCTTACCGCTGGCTCTTGTGGGCTGCGAGACCGTGGCTCGAGGACGGACTGATCTACGCCGCCGCCCGGGACAACACCGAGCGCCGGCAGGCGGAGGAAAGCCTGCGCGCCGCGAAGGAGTTCGCGGAGGCCGCAAACCAGGAGCTCGAGGCGTTCAGCTACGCGGTCTCCCACGACCTGCGCGCGCCGCTGCGCAGCATCGACGGCTTCAGCCAAGCGCTGCTCGAGGACTGCTCCGGGGCTCTGAGCGCCGAAGGTCAGGACTACCTTCGGCGGGTGCGGGCGGCTGCAAAACGGATGGCGGATCTGATCGATGGGTTGCTCGATCTTTCGCGTCTGAGCCGTGACGCGCTGCGCCGAGAGCGAGTGGATCTGAGCGCGTTGGCGCGCGGCGCGGGAGAGGACTTCTTGAAGCGGGAATCGGGGCGCGCCGTGGACCTCGTCATCGGGGAAGGCGCGACTGTCTTCGGCGATCCAAGGCTTCTGCACGTGGCGCTGCAAAACCTTCTCGAGAACGCCTTCAAGTTCACGCGCACTCGGCCGTACGCGCGGATCGAATTCGGCGTGGCGGGCAGCGACGGACAGCGGACCTTCTTCGTGAAGGACAATGGTGTGGGCTTCGATATGGCGTTTGCCAGCAAGCTTTTCGACCCGTTCCAGCGCTTTCACTCGTCCAGGGAATTCGAGGGAACGGGCATCGGCCTGGCGACCGTGAAGCGCATCGTGCACCGCCACGGCGGGAGGATCTGGGCGGAAAGCGCGGTCGACCGCGGGGCTTCGTTCTGTTTCACCCTGTGAACCGCACGGAGACAAGGTCATGGCTCTTGATTCGGTACTGCTGGTCGAGGACAACCCGGACGACATCGCACTCACGATGCGCGCCTTCCGGAAGCACAACATCGAGAATCGGGTGGTCGTGGCGGTGGATGGCGTGGAGGCGCTCGACTACTTGTTTGGAACTGGAGCACATGCGGGTCGCGACACGAGCCAACAGCCGCAGCTTGTGCTTCTCGATCTCAAGCTGCCAAAAGTGGACGGGCTGGACGTGCTGAGGCGGTTGCGCGCCGATCCGAGGACCCGGTATCTCCCGGTCGTGGTGCTCACGTCCTCCGTGGAGAAGCGCGATCTGATCGAGAGCTACGACCTCGGCGCCAACAGCTACGTGCAGAAGCCGGTCGACTTCCTCGAGTTCGTCGCGGCCACGAGCCAGCTTGGGCTGTACTGGCTCCTGCTCAACCGGCCCGCGCCGAGTGGCAAGGGACCGTAGTCATGGCCAGGCTCCTCAACGTCCTCATCATCGAGGACCGACCGGACGACGCGGACTTGGTCCTGCGCGAGCTGCGCCGCGGAGGTTTCGAGGTGAACTCGGAAGTCGTGGACTCCGCGGTGGCGATGGGAGCCGCGCTCGGCCGGCGGGAATGGGACGTGGTCATCTCCGACCATGACATGCCCGGCTTCAGCGCGCCCGCGGCTCTGGACCTGCTCAAGCAGCGGAGCCTGGACATTCCGTTCGTGATCGTCTCCGGAATCATCGGTGAGGACCAAGCGGTCGAGGCCATGAAGGCTGGAGCGCACGACTACCTCACGAAGGGACACCTGACACGGCTGTGTGCCGCGGTTCATCGGGAGCTTTGCGAAGCGGACAGTCGCCGCGCCCGCCGAAGGGCAGAGAGCCAGGTAGAGGAGCGCACGCAGGCGCTTTCCCGCACGAATGCGGAACTCCTGCGCTCCAACGCCGAGCTAGAGGAGTTTGCTTTCATCTCTTCCCACCATCTCCAGGAGCCCCTGCGAATGGTGGCCTGCTTCGTGCAGTTGCTTTCGAGCAAATACTCGGGAAAGCTCGACTCGGAGGCGGATCAGTACATTGGATTCGCCGCGGAGGGAGCGAAGCGAATGGGAGACTTGATCCAGGACATCCTCGCCCTCTCTACGGTCGGAAGGGTGCAGTCCGTCTCCGAACGCTTCGACTGCAACCAAGCGTTAGAAGACGTGCGTTGGCGACTGTCCAAGGAGATAGAAGAGACCGGCGCCCAGATTCGATCGACGGGCCTGCCGGTGATCGAAGGAGACCGCAGCCACTTCGTCCAAATCCTGCAAGACCTCGTCGAGAACGCTTTCAAATACCGGAGCGAGGATCCTCCCTTGATCCGGATCGCCGCCGAACGAGGCACGAGCGAGTGGCTGTTTTCGGTTCAAGACAACGGGATCGGCATCGAGCCGCAGCACTGCGAAAAGATATTCCGCGTGTTTCAGCGTCTCCATCGAAGGGAAAAGTACTCCGGCAACGGCATCGGTCTCGCGATCGTAAGAAAGATCGTGACGCTCCAGGGAGGACGGGTGTGGGTGGAGTCGCAGCCGGGACAGGGCTCGACTTTCTTCTTCACGCTTCCGGTGTCGCAAGATTCAGAGCCGGCGTCGTAGATTCCGAGTATGCGAAAGAAGAGCCGTTCCGAACAGTCCGGAACGGACTTCACTCTCGATGCCGGCCAGGATTCGACGTCGTTTGGGTTTCGGCGTGTCAACGCTCATCAGAATCCGCGGCATTCTGATCATCGGGGCTTGAGCAGGCCCAGTTCTCGGAGCACCTCTCCCGCGGTCGCGAGTCCTTGGGACGAGACCGGGTGCTCACCTTTGGGAACGGGCAGGAGCTGCCAGACGCCGTCCTGTTCTCCGGCTTGCCAGGGACGAAACGCCACGAGTCGCTGGTCGAGCAGTCGGTGGAGTGCGGCATCGACCGTTCGCACGTCCACTGCCAGTGCTGCGGCAATTCGAGGCCGGCTGAAGTAGGAGGCGCCGGCACCATCGGCGGCGAGGGCCAGCAGCACGAGCACGGCGACGCCTTCCGGTCCAAGGTCGGCCAGCCAGCGATAGATTCTCGGCGACGGCACCGACCGGTCGCGCGCGACGCCCCAGCTCGAGTGGGGATCTGCGTTCGCTGGAAGCCGACGAAGAGCAGGCCGACGGTGGACGCTCCGTAGGAGTTGGCGAGGTCGAGCGTGAGCGTCGATCCGAGCACCGGATCGGCTCGAGACGTGAGCGACGGCACCCCGTTCGTCCCAGGGAAGCCGGCGCCGTAGTTCGCCGTTCCTTTAGGCGGACCTGCCGGACTGGGCAAGGTAGCGTCGAGCGACACCGGCCTGTGCTCTTCACCGACCGCCGGGAGGCCGAGGTCGCGGCAGCGCACCGCGCTCGACGATCTCTGCGTTGTTATCAATGCTGCGAAAGATGCAATGTGCCCAAGTTCCATGATTCGTATGCACGAAGCTCTATGCCCTCACGACACCGCAAGCGCCGTGCTCGTCCTTGAGGGGGATGCATACATCAGTTCGGGGACCTGGTCGCTGGTCGGGGGATCCGGAGGACAGAGGCGAGCAACGCCGCCGACCAGCGATTCCTTGATTCCGTCACGAATTCGCGCTATGGGGAATCCTGAGCGGCTGAGTGGACCTCACGGGCTCAGAGTTCACGAACGGGCGACGGGATCGCGACTCCCACCGCCTGGAGGACCTTGCCCGCGACACCCAGAGCCGGACTGCGTAGGAAGTAGGTCTGGTTGCCGTCCGCGATCTCGACCTCGCACGGTTGGTCCAGGTCCTGGCGGATGTGGGCCCACTCCAGTTGCTCCCCGTGCTCGGCGAGTCCTGGGGCCGCCTGCGTCCTGTCGCACCTGCCACGATGCGCAGGGCGCGTTTCTCCTCAATGCGGTGGAGATGGCACCAGCAGCTGATCAAGACGGCGATCAGTGATCGCGAGGCGCGCGGCGAAGTCCTGGTAGTCCTTGCCGGAATCCGGGTTCCACAGGCGCTCACTCATCGCGGGCAGGCGCAGGCGCAGACTCGAAAGCTCGAGATCCGCGGGCTGCTCCCACGCGCACATCTGCGCGCCGATCACTTGCGGCGTCGGCTCGACGCGCAGACCCTTGAACGCGGGAAAGCCCTCGAGGAAATGCTTCCAGTAGAAGCGGTCCCAGGCATGGATCTCCTGCGGCGGCCAGCAGCGCTCGTTGACGACGTACAAGGGCTCCCAGCTCGTGTTGATCAGCACGTAGCCGTCGCGCAGCAGGCAGTCGGGCAGATGATAGGCCGCCTCGTACGCCATGACCGTGACGTCGGTCGGGATCAGGTCGCGCGAAGCGTGCGAGAAGCCCTCCCAGACCAGCGTCCGCCTGCCGCGCTTCTTGACGAAGTCGTTCATGTGCTGGAGGAAACGACAGTACAGCTCATGGACGTCGCCGACCTTCTCGCGCTTCATCGCCTTCTGGAAGTCCTGGTTCTCGTGCACGTGCGCGAGGTCTGCCTCGTCGCCGCCGATGTGGAACCACGGGCTCGACGCGAAGATCGCGAGCATCTCGTCGACCAAGGTCTCCATCGCCGCGACCACCCTGGGGCTGGCGAAGTTGATCGTGGCGTGATGTTTCTCACTTGCCCGGAACAGCTCGGGCATCGCGCCGATCATCGCTCCGCAGTGGCCGGGCATGTCGAGCTCCGGCACCAGAGTGACTCCGCGCGCTCTTGAATACGCCTCGAGCCCGGCAAGCTCCTGCTCGGTGTAGCTGCGCCCTTTGGTCGCGAGCCTCGGGAACGACTTCGAAGGAAACGTGAACGACTGATCGTCGGTGAGGTGGAGCTGCAGGTGGCTGATGCGGTAGAGCCAGCACAGATCGACGAGCGGCAGCAGAGTCTCGAGCGGATGCCACTGCCGTGCGACGTCGACCAGGAGCCCGCGATACTCGCAGTCGGGGCGATCCGCGATCTTGACCTTCGGTACGGTCAATCGGCCGTCGACGACCCGGGCGAGCTGCAGCACCGTCGCGCAGCCCCAGGCGACCGCTTTCGCGCTGCCGCCGCTCACGAGCGAGGAATCGGCAATGTTGACCCGGTACTCCTCGGCTGCAAGCGTCCGGTCGATGGCGAGCAGAATCGTGGCCTTTGAGTCTTCCGCGCCAACGCCCGAGGACGACGCCAGTCCAGCGAGCGCCTTGCGCAAAACGTCTGCAACTTCGCGCAGCTCCGGCGCCTTCGTCTGGATGCTCTCGGCGGTGATCACCCGATCGCCCTCTCGGCGGGAAACCTTCCTCGGCCACGGAACCAGCGGGAGGTCGATCATGAGATCCTCGGGTGCGATCTTTGCGGTGCGCGGCTCTCTCAAGGCATGCTCAATGGATCCTGCGATCGCGTCGGCGAACAAGGCGTTGCCGGACTCTGAAAGATGAACGCCGTCGTAGGTGAGAATCCCGTGCCCGCTGTCGTCGGGGTTGCGGGAAGCGAGGGCCGCAAAGCAGGCACTTCTCAAGTCGCAGGCGATCGCGTTTTTCTGGCGGGCGACGTCGAGGGCGACCTTTGCGTACTCGTCGAGCTGCGTGTCGAACGAGTTCTCGCCTCGTCTCTGCTCGCCGATCAGAGGGGGCGTCGCGACGACCACCGCGGCGCCCCTCTCCTTCGCCGCCTCGACCATCGTCGTCAACGCTGCACGATAAGTCTCGGGAGTGTCTTCCTCGCGGCCGTGCCAGACGTCGTTGATGCCGATCAAGATCACGACCACGGTCGAGCCGTCCTGGCGCACGACCTCGGCGAACGGCGCCTGCGTGCAGCCGTACAGCTCCGTGCAACCGTCGCGCAGATCGCTGGACCGTCCGCCGTTGATGCCGCGCTTCAACAGCTCGACCGCGAGCGGCGGCTGGCGCCGATCGAAGGCCTCACGCAGTCGTTCGATGAAGCCGCCCTGCCAGGTGATCGAGTCGCCGAAGAACGACATCCGGTCGCCGGACTTGAGTGGAGTGTCCGGTCCAACCAGCGCCGCGATCCCGCCACTGACGAGAGCGGGAGGGTTGGGCGCAACTGACGGCGCGGGCATTTTCTCCTCGGCTTTGCTGCCGGCGGTCGAGCCGATCGAATCCGCCGGCGACGGCGTCAATGCCTCGCGCGCGGTGCGCGCCAGCGCCAGACGCTCGATCACGAGCACCTGCACGCTGCCCTTGGTCAGGTAGATCCAGCCAAGGCTCTTTTCCTTGAGCGCCGCGCCGTCGACCGACGGCGGTCGGGTGATCGTTCCGTTCTCGTCGAGCAACCCGCCCCCCATCCCGCGCACTGCCCACGCGCTCCAGAGACCGCGGTCGAGGTCGTAGCGCTGCACGAAGGTCTGGAGCTCAGCCGCCTCGATGCCCGTGCGGACGAGTCCCGCGCTCGAGGTCCACATTCCTTCACCGTGGCCGAAACCACGATTGAACCCCAGCTCGCTGAATTGAGTCGAGGTGCTGACGGCCGGAGTCACCGAGGCGTAGCCGTCGATCGCCTCCTGCATCCGCAATGCCACCACGTACCAGACCACGCCGCCGTCGATCGGTTTCTCGAGCGCCCGCCAGTGATTGCCATGGACGGTCATGAGCACGCCGTCCTGCTCGGTCGCGCCCGCCCCACGCCACTCGCCGATCCCCTCTTCCTTCCATCCGCCGCGGCCAACACCGTCGAATTCGTCCCACGCGAGCCGCTGCGCGGACACCCGCTCGGTAACCCACGTCACAGACACTGCGACCCAGACCCCGTAACGCGCGTACGAGCGCAGTGTCCACATTGTTGAACCTCCGCCATGGAGTGTACCCCCGCTTCCCCGCGCGTTGGCTCCCCCGCTGCTCACACGCCCCTCGACTGCATGCGTGCGCGGACTTCAGCATTGGCAGCCCACTCACAAGCCGTCAACGGCAGCGCGGGCGGCGCGGCAGCGGTGCTTTCGTTCGCCCACGAAGCAGCGGCCGGGATCGAAAGGGGCGGGCGTTCGCGTGCTTCGTTCGCGAACCAAAGCGGTGCTTCGCACCGCACTCCAAAGGGCCGGCGACGATCTCGTTCGCTCCGGGAGTCGAGCTCGTCTCTGGCAACTCGCCGTAGTTCGAAAGGGGACTGTTCCCCTTGCGCGGGCCTGCCGTCCTTGGAACTGGATTCCCGGTTTCGCGGGGATGACGGCGTGCTTGCGCGGGAATGACGGTGAACAGGCACGGGGTGCGTCAATGGCCTGGACTCCCGCGTTCGCGGGAATGACGGCGACCTTCGACACCTCGCTATTGTCAGTCCATGGTCTACGCCTGCCTTCGGGACTGCGTCCTGGACCTCGAGCGGCACGGGCGTCTCGTCCGCGTGCGAGAGGAGGTCGACCCGCATCTCGAGATGGCGGAGGTGCAAAGGCGGGTGTATGCGGCTCAGGGGCCGGCGGTGCTGTTCGAGCGCGTCAAGGGGTCGCCGTTTCCCGCGGTCTGCAATCTCTTCGGGACACTCGATCGCTGTCATTTCCTGTTTCGCGACTCCCTCGAGCGCACGCGCCGCGCGATCGAGATCAAGGCCGACCCGATCTCGGCGTTGCGCGCGCCGCTCTCGACCCTCAAGACCTCCTGGGCCGGAGTCCTTTCCCTGCCTCGACGAGTGTCGAGCGCGCCGGTCCTCGAGTTCCAGTCGGCGATCGATCAGCTCCCCCAGATCCAGAGCTGGCCGGACGACGGCGGCCCGTTCATCACTCTGCCGCAGGTGCTGACCGAGGATCCCGACCGCGAGGGACCGCTGCACACCAATCTCGGCATCTACCGCTTGCAGCTTCGCGGCAACCAGTACCGCGTGAACCAGGAGGTCGGCCTGCACTTCCAGATCCACCGCGGGATCGGGGTGCACTACGCCAAAGCCGTGGCCAAGAGCCAGCCGTTGCGCGTCAGCGTGTTCGTCGGCGGGCCGCCGGCGCACGTTTTCGCGGCGGTGATGCCGCTGCCCGAGGGCATGAGCGAGCTGATCGTCGCCGGCATGCTCGCCGGCCGGCGCTTTCGATACTTGCGCAGGAGCGGCCATCTAGTGTCGGCCGATGCCGACTTCTGCATCCTCGGCAAGGTCACCCCCGGACGCCTGCTTCCAGAAGGTCCGTTCGGCGATCACCTGGGTTACTACAGCCTGCGCCACGACTTTCCGGTGCTCGAGGTCGAGGCGGTGTACCACAAGAAGGACGCGATCTGGCCTTTCACCGTCGTCGGCCGGCCGCCGCAGGAGGACACCTCCCTCGGCGCCCTGGTCCACGAGCTCACCCGGCCGATGGTGCCCAAGGAGCTTCCGGGAGTGCACGAGCTGCACGCAGTCGACGCGGCCGGCGTGCACCCGCTGATGCTGGCGATCGGCAGCGAACGCTACGTCGCGTACGAGAAGCGCAGGCCGCGGGAGCTGATGACCCAGGCCAACGCGATCCTGGGCTTCGGCCAGGCGAGTCTCGCCAAGTTCCTGTGGATCGTCTCGCGCGAGGACGACCTCTCCTTGAGCACGCACGACGTCGAGAGGTTCTTCGCCCACGTCCTTCAGCGCGTCGACCTGCGCTGTGACCTGCATTTCCAGACGCGCACCACGATCGACACTCTCGACTACTCGGGCACCGCTCTCAACGAGGGGTCGAAGCTGGTGGTGGCTGCGGCGGGCGCGCGCGTGCGCACGCTGGCGCGCGAGCTGCCCTCTGCGATCCACCTTCCGCCCGAGGCGCGCGCCGCAAGACTCGCCATGCCTGGAGTCCTGGTCGTCGAGGCACCTCCGTTCCAGAATCACCTCTCAGCGGAAAGACAATTCGCGCGCTGGAGCGAGGTCCTCTCCGGGCAGTCCGCGTTTGCCATCCACCAGGACACGATCGCCGCGGCCAGGCTTCACCAGCCGCCGGCACATTCACCGTTCGAGGCGGCGGCCGCTTTCGGCCTCGGCGGACCGGCAGGGCCACCCGCAGGCCATGTGCCGGCTCGCGTTTCGCCTGCAGCGAGCGCGGACTCGCGCAGGACGGACTCTCTGGCCGCCGGCGAAAGGTCCGATGCGGAGATCGCTCGACCGACTCTTCCCTGGATCGTCGTCGTCGACGACGCCGAATTCGCGGCCCGCAACCTGCGCAACTTCCTGTGGGTGACGTTCACGCGCGCCAATCCCTCGCACGACGTGCATGGCGTCGCGAGCTTCATCGACAACAAGCACTGGGGATGCAACGGCTCGCTGATCGTCGACGCCCGGCTCAAGCCCCATCACGCGCCGCCCCTGATCGAGGACCCACAGGTCGCGCGCCGCGTCGACCGTCTGTTCGCCCGCGGCGGCCCGCTGCAAGGCATCGAGCACTAGTCCCTCAACCCGGAAGTGCGTCCGAGCGTTCAGGCCTAGTCGCCGCCACGTCTGAAGCACCCGAGGCCGTCGGGGTGATCGAAAGAAGTTCCTGTGATGTTGGCGATACGCAGGTTTTTCCGGCACCCGATGGGGTGCCTTGGACCCGTCTCAAGTAGTTGCCGCAGGACAACTTGAAGGCGTCAAGAGGGATTCACGCCAAGCTGGGTCCGGAACCTTTTCCCTTCACATCAGCGGCTCCACGAACGAAGAGCCAGCACGAAAGCGTGGCCGGAGCAGGAAGGAGCCGGCGACGATGGAAGGCGGCTCCATGACGGCGGCAATGAGATCGACGCTTCGGCACCGGGCGCATTGCGCGGGGATCACCCTCGTGGAGGTCCTGGTCACGATCGCGATCTTCGTCATCGGAGTGGTCGCGCTCGCTCAGGTCGCTGTGGTCTCTTCCCAGCTCCGCCGGGCGCAGATGGAGAAGCGCTCGGCGTGGACTGCCCTCGCCGAAGAGCTGCGCACGATCGAGAGCACGCCGTTCGCCGAGATCGTCGCCCGCCATGACGGACGCGGCTTCGACGTCGTCCTGGAGGGCGCGATGAGCGCCATGCTGCGCCCTCTTCCGGACGATTCCGACGGCAGGCCCGGGACGATCGAGATCACGACTCCCGAGCCGCCCGGAGACTCCGCGGTCCTGCTGGACGTGACGGTGCGACTCGAATGGAAGGGAAGCTTCGCCCCCCAGCGCCTAGTCAGGACCCTGCGCATCTCGCGACCGGGGGCAAGCTCATGAATGACCGGAATGCCCATCGCGCACACGCGCAAGCAGCCCGGGCCGATCGTGACATCCAGGGAATGATGCTCGTCGAGGTCCTGTTCTCCGCGGTGATGCTGTCCGTGATCCTGATGGGCGGTTTCCTCGTGTCGAAGTCGGCGATGGTGTCGACCGAGCAAACCGTCGTCGCCGGTGAGGCGGACGCCAGGGCGACGCGAGCGATGCAGCGCGTGCATCTGCTGCTCCGACCCGCGGGACGCTCGACGCTGGAGGCGATCCCGGGAGGAGGCACGGAGCCCGAGCCGATGCAGGACGGAGTGCACTACGACAACGTCCGCTTCCGGCAGGTGCTGGACTACAGGGCCGGCGAGCCGATCTACGAGCCGGAGCCTCCGGAGAATCCGTTCCGGGTGTTCTTCGAGAGCGATGTCGCCGATCCGGAGACAGGCTCGCTGATCTTCGACGACGGGGAGAGACAACACAAGATCACGTCCGGCGTCCGCGACGTGGTTTTCGAGCACACTGAGAATCGCATCACTCTGAGGTTCACTCTCGCCGTGCGCCAGGGTCAGGGCGTGCGCGAGTCGATGCTCCGGCGCTCGGTCGTGCTGCGCAGCCCCTGAATGGATCGCTTGAGAGAACGGGTCGTGTCATGAACGTTTCAACGAAGCTTCAATCACGAGAAGAAAACGGCGGGCGGCGGTCGCTGACGATCCAGGTCCGTCGCGGCCGTCGTCCGGCGTCTCGCGGGATGTCGATCGCGCTCGTACTCCTGGCCGCGGCTCCCCTTTTGATCGCGGCCACGAGCCTCTTGTCGGTCGTGGTCGGCCATCACGAGGAAGGCGAGCAGGCGATCGGCAAGGAGACCTCCGCGCTGATCTCCTGCTCGGGCGCGCAGGATGCCCTGTCGCGGCTCGAGCTGGATCCCACGGTCGAGGGAAAATTCGAGCTCCCGATCGACGGCGGATCCGCCTCGGTCACCATCACCCCGTGGGCCGATGACGGCGCCGACAACGACGAGAACGGCGACGCGGACGACGAGGAGGAGGCCGGGTTCTACGACATCGAGTCCCTCGGTCTTCTCAATGCCGAGCTCGACGCGGACGGCAACGTCGTCGAGCGGCCCGTGCACCACTACAGAACCGACACCCAGGTGATCGCGGAGCGCGTCGAGCTGGACTTCAGCTTCGCGCAGACCATCTACATCCACGACCCGGACGCTGCGATCGACATCAACGGCGGCGCGTTCGAGCTGTCCGGGAACGACACCGAGATGGACGGATCCGCCGGAGACGAGCCAGCCCGGCCGGCGGTCGGCGTGGCCGGCGATCCGCAGGGAATCATCGACCAGATCGCCGGCAATCAGCGGGACAAGATCATCGGCAGCCTGCCGAACCCGGCAATCGGCCAGACCGAGCCGCTTGATCCGCAGGTCTATCAGGACCTGATCGAACCCGCGGCCACGGTGCGCTGGGACGCGGACTTCACCAGCTACAGCGGACCGATCGGCAAGCTGAACCCGATGAAGCCCGTGGTCGCCTACTGCTCGGGCGATCTCAAGCTGCACGGCATGACCACCGGCGCCGGAGTGCTGTTCGTCGACGGCGACCTGATCCTGGACGGTCACTTCGAGTACGCGGGAGTCATCTTCGTGCGCGGAAACGTCTCGTTCCAGGGCGGTGGCGGCGGCAAGCAGTTGCACGGAGCCCTGGTGTTGTGGGGACAAGGCGACCCGGAGAGCCCCGACCTCGAGATCAGCGGCACGGTGCAGGTCGAGTACTGTTCGGGAGTGCTCGATCAGCTCCCCGACTTCGCGCGCATGCGAGTCCTGTTCTGGTCGGAGAAGTGATCGATCCGCCCGAGCTGGCCGCCGCCTCGTCGTTACGCAGGAAGTCGCGGACGAGCTTGGGGCGCCTTTCTGCCGTTTTCAGGAATCAGGCACGAACGCAGTGGCGTCCGGGCTGCGCTGGCCTCAGAACCCGAGCTTCATGCACAGGCCGGGAGTGAAGGAGGCGCCGCGGCTGGCGCCGGGGTCGGCGATGATCGACTGCATGAAGATCGGCGCTCCGATCAGGACGTCGTTGCAGCGAATCTCCAGGGGCAGGGAGCTTCCCGAAGACGGCATCTGGATCGGGAGGAGGAAGCTGGGGATCACCAGCAGCGTTCCGCCGAGGCTGGTCGGAACCGAGGTGCTCTGGATCCCCACCATCAGGATGGCAAACGTCACGCTGCCGAACGAATTGTCGATCATCGCGTTGACGGTCGTGCCGATGACCGGGTCGGCATCGAGACTGATGCCGGGAATGCCGCCCGTTCCGGGGTATCCGGCGCCGTAGTTGTTCCAGGACGCGACCGCGTCGTCGTACAAGTCGACGTAAGCGGCGCCGGCCGCGGAGCCGAGCTCTGAATCGCCGTACGCACCGCACAGCATGAACGCGCCATCCATGTCGACGTTGTTGCCGAAGAGCTGGCCGGTCGCCACGTCCGAAGCAACGAGGCTCTCCTCGAAAACCCAGTCGACACCGTCGAACCGGAAGATGTGCGCGGAGCCCGCGTTGCCGAGCGTGGAGTCGTCTCCCGGCTCGCCGACCACGACGACGTCTCCATCGATCGCGACCGCGACACCGAAGATGTCCTGGGTTCCGCCCCCGTCCGACGGCAGGAGCTTCTTCAACTCGACCCACTGGCTGCCATCGAACTCGAACAGATAGGCCGAGCCGGTGTACGGCCCCGCGTCGTTGTTTCCCGGCGCTCCGACGATGATTCGAGCGCCCTCGATGTCGAGCGCCTGCCCGAAGAAGTCGGAGGCCGCGGTGTCCGCGGCGAAGAGCTTGGTCTCTTCGGTCCAGGTCGTCCCTGAGTTGCGGAACACGTACACGATGCCGGCGTCGACTCCGCGATCATCCTGCAGATAGGCGCTGACGAGAGCGACATCGCCGCTCAGCGCGACCACGAAACCGAAGTAGTCAAGGAGATCCCCGTCGCTGGCCGAGAGCTTCGCCTCTTCCACCCAGCTCGCGCCGTCGAAGCGGAAAACGTACGCCGCGCCTTCATCGAAGAGGTTGGTGTCGGCGAGGTAGGCGCCGACGATCAGCACGTTCCCTTCGAGGGCGATCGACCGTCCGAAGTAGCTGTTCGACAGCGCATCGGAGGCGAAGAGCTTGGTCTCGGGCGTCCACACGCCGCCGACCCTTCGAAAGACGTAGGCCGCGCCGGCGTTCGTCGAGGCCTCGTCGTCCCCGTACGCGCCGACCGCGATCACCTCGCCCGAAAGGTCGATCTCGGCGCCGAACAGATCCTGATCATTGGCGTCGTTCACGTCGGCCGTGAGCTTCGCCTCGAAGTTCCACACGCGCCCGGTCCGGCGGAACACGTGGACCGATCCGGCGGACAACCCCGCGTGGTCGTCGTTGGGAGCACCGATGACGGCGACCGCACCCTCGATCGCGACGGCCTTGGAGAAGTTGTCGTTGCTCATCCCGTCGCCGGCGAGGAGCTTCGCCTGCTCGCATTGAGGGCGCGCGGAAGAAGTCGTGACGGCAAAGAAGACGCCGGCGCACAGAACGCCACCCACGGGGGCGGGAAGAAGCCGCATGCGAGTCCCTTTTCCCTGTTGTTCCCCGAGACGACCCGCGGGTCGTTCGCCGGAGGTATTTTCATCGCCGAGGGCGCGCGAGCAATTCCGGCGGGGAAACCCAAGCGCCTGCCGGGGGTCGATTCCTACCCCTGGCGGGTGCCGCGGGGCCTCTTGAATAGCACCGTCATCCAACCAGGGTCGCGTCGTTCTTGGATCCACTGCCAGGCATCGGGCCAAAAGCCGGGTAAGAGGCAGCTCTGGAATTCCCAACTCGTGCGGGGCTCGAAAGATGCGCCGATCGACGCCGTGCCCAGACAGGCCTTCTTCCGAGGAATTCCACGCGGCCGGCAGGGCACACCCAGGTGAACGGCGGGCCCGCTGGTGGATCCTTGGGGGCGCCGCGGGCCTGATCTGCGGCAGCCTTGTGTGGATCTGGAATTCGCGCGAAGCGGCGACTCACCGGCAGTGGGCCGTCCAGGCCTCGATGCTGGTTGCATTGATCGCTGTTGGGGCCGCGCTTCTGTGGTTGCTCCTGTTCTCAGGCTTTTCCTGGCGAGCGCGCCTGCTCGCGGTTCTTGCTCTCTTGAGCCTGGTCGCGCTGTCGGGCGCCCTGTTTCAACTTCATGGATTCAGCGGTGACTTGAGGCCTCAGTTCCGGTGGCGCTTTGCGAGACGAGCGGCGCTCGATCCTTCATCAGTTCCGGCCGGCGAAATCGGCGACCGGACGAAGCAGGTCTCACCGAGGATCCCGCCCGAGCGCGATGACGCCCGGGACTTTCCCCAGTTCCTCGGACCCACGCGCAACGGCGTGTGCCCATGGGAGGACTTCGCGCTCGACTGCAACTGGGTTGAGCACCCACCGGCGGAAATCTGGCGGGTCGCGACCGGAGCCGGCTGGTCGGGCTTCGCCGTCGTGGGGCACACCGCCGTGACGCAGGAGCAGCGCGGCGAGATCGAGTGCGTGGTGTGCCGCGACCTCTTGAGCGGCGCCACCTTGTGGGTGCACGAGGACCGCGCGGCGTACCGCTCGGCCGTCGCCGGCGATGGTCCGCGCGCGACGCCGTCGATTGCCGACGGAGTGGTGTACACCGTCGGCTCCACCGGGCTCCTGAATGCGCTCGACCTCGCCACCGGCCGATCTCTGTGGTCGCATGACATCGTCGCGGAGAACCACGCCGACGTCCCGGAATGGGGCCTCAGCACATCGCCGCTCGTCGTCCTCGACCGGGTCGTGGTGTGCGCGGGCGGTGAGCAGGGGGCCGCGCTGGTCGCCTACGACGCAAGGTCCGGTGAGAAGCGCTGGTCCTCGGGATCGGACAAGGCCGGCTACAGCTCTCCGGCGTTGCTCGATCTGTGCGGTGCGATGCAGATCGTCAACTTCAGCCATTCCGCTGCCAGCGGCCATCTTCCGGAGAACGGGCAGGTGCTGTGGACGGTGCCGTGGTCGAGGAAGCAGCCCAACGTTGCTCAGCCGCTCCGAGTCGGAGAGAACTCCATCGTTCTTTCATCGGGTTACGGCGTCGGCGCGAGCTGCCTCGAGATCGTCGTCGATGCAAACGGCCGCTTCAGCACACGCGAACGTTGGCGCAGCGTGCGTCTCAAGGCGAAGATGTCCAACATGGTGACGAAGGAAGGCTGCATCTACGGATTCGACGACGGCGCGCTGGTGTGCGTCGATGCCGGCAGCGGCGAGAGACAGTGGAAGGGCGAGCGACTGGGCCACGGGCAGATGCTGCTCGCCGGGGAAATGCTGCTGGTGCAGAGCGAGGACGGAGAATTGCTGCTGGTCGCCGCCGGGCCGACCGAGTACCGCGAGCTCGCCCGCCATCGCCTGTTCGACGGCAAACTTTGGAATCCTCCGGCGCTGGCCGGAGGCATCCTGCTGTCGCGCACCGACTCGCAGGCGGTCGCGCTGAAACTTCCAACCCTGCGCAGCGGTGAGCGCAATCGCTGACTCTCGTGCCAAAGGAGCCGCACCGGAAGATGCCAGGGACGAAGAAGGTCGAGAAGGCGGACCGGATCGCCCGGATCCTGGACGAGCTGTATCGAGAGGCGCCGATACCCCTGCACCATCAGGACCCGTTCACCCTGCTGATCGCGGTCCTCCTGTCGGCGCAGACGACCGATGTGCGCGTCAACCTGGTGACGCCCGAGCTCTTTTCCCGGGCGAAGACTCCTTCAGAGATGGCGCACCTTGGCGTCGCGGAGGTCCATCGGATCATCCGCACCTGCGGCCTTGCGCCCGCCAAGGCGAAGAACATCGTCGCGCTGTCGAAGATCCTGTTCGAGAAGCACGGAGGAAGAGTTCCCGACAACTTCGAGGACCTCGAGGCGCTGCCCGGCGTCGGCCACAAGACCGCGAGCGTGGTGATGGTGCAGGCCTTCCGAAAGCCCGCCTTCCCGGTCGACACGCACATCCATCGCCTGGCCCATCGCTGGGGGCTGTCGGATGGAACCTCGGTCGAGAAGACCGAGCGCGACCTCAAGAGCCTCTACCCCGAATCCTCCTGGGCGAAGCTGCACCTTCAGATCATCTACTTCGGCCGCGAGCACTGCCCCGCGCTGCGCCACGACTTTGCAAGCTGCCCGATCTGCTCGTTCGCCGCGCCGAGGTCCGTGGTCGCCGCGAGCAGGACTTCGCCGAAGAGAACGAGTCGTCGCGACCTTCCGCCGGGAACAAAGAGATCGTCGTCGCGGGATCGGTCGAGATTGGGAAAGCGCCAGGGTCCCGTCCCTTCCTGACCGGCTCTGGTGCGGCGAGTACACGCAAGACCAGAAGCGCATCGCCTTCGGAGCGATTCCCCGGGGTCGGAAGCAGGGAGAGGCGACGAGGAGAGAGGGTCCAGGGGACGGTGACGAGCCGCTTGCGAACTCCCGGGACCGAAGTAGAGTGAGCCGCGTCCTTCAAGTCCTGCTGCAGGAGGTCTCCCATGCCTCGAAGGATGATCATTACAGGCTTCGTGTTTCTGTCGCTCGCGCTCAATCGTCCTGCTCGCAGTCAGCAAGTGCTCTACCAATGGGATGGCGAGGCCGACAGCGCGTTCTTCGGCCAGGCGATTGCATGTGCCGGCGACCTTGACGGCGACGGATTCGATGAAGTGATCGTCGGCGCGCCCCAGGACATCGTGGCTCAGGAACGGCGCGGCAGCGCTTTCGTGTACTCCGGAAGAACAGGCCTGTCGATCTTCTCCTTCCATGGCGAAGGAGCGGGTGATCTGTTCGGCGTCTCGGTCGCAGCCGCCGGCGACGTGAACGCGGACGCTGTAACGGACATCCTGATCGGTGCACCTTACAACGACGTCAACGGGACCTTCAGCGGCAGGTCCTACGTGTATTCCGGCGCGGACGGATGCCTCCTGTGGACGATCGATGGTGAATCGGCGAGCGATCAGTTCGGGACCGCCGTGGCGGGCGGTCTCGACGCCGATCGTGACGGATTCGCTGATCTCCTGATCAGCTCACCGAAGAAGAACTCGACGTTCAAGGCCGCCGGGCGCATCTACGTGTTTTCCGGCAGGTCCGCAACGCTGCTCCGCACGATCGACGGATCCAACATCCAGGACGAGCTCGGCCGATCACTCGCGGTTCTCGACGACGTCAATGCCGATGGCATCGCGGACTTCGTCACCGCCGGCCTCCAGCATCCGACGGTTGTGTACCTCACCGGCCACGTCACGGTCTATTGCGGCGGGACGGGAGCCGTTCTCTACGATCTGGTCGGAGAGCACTACAACAATGTTTTCGGTGAGTCCGTCGCCGATGCCGGCGACGTCGATGCCGACGGAGTGGGGGACTTCGCAGTGGGAGCGTTACGCTGGCGCCAGTACACGTACGGCCGCCTCTACGTGTACTCCGGAACGACGGGTACAACGCTGTTCGAGTACAGCCGTGCCGTGTTGTATTCAGAGGACGCACTGGGGGCGTCGGTCGCGGGCCTCGGAGACGTCAACGGCGACGGCTTCAGCGATGTGATCGTCGGTGCGCCCCTGGCCAGGAACCCTGAACCCAAGGGAGAAGCCCTCGTCCTGCTCGGGCCGTCAGGGTCGTTGCTGCTCACCCTCGAGGGCGAGGCCTCGGCGGACCAGTTCGGAGCGGCGGTGTCGAGCGCCGGAGACATCGACCACGATGGTCGCGCGGAGATCATGTGCGCTGCGCCGCTCCACGGTTCGGCGGCGCCCTACGGCGGTCGGGTTTACGTCTACCGGGGAATCACCGAGCCGAAGCTGTTCGGGGTCGAGCCTGCCCGTGGCTTGTACCGTTCTCCTGGGTCAGTCACGATCCGTGGAGATGATTTCTCGTTCGGCCAGAACACGCAGGTCACCTTTGATTCGGCGCCGGCGGACAACGTCCAGGTCGTCGACGACGGCACGATCACGTGCATCCCGCCCGTGGGACTCGCCGGGACATCGGCGACCGTCTCGGTGTCGAATGAAAACGGCTCGGCGAGCAATTCGAACGCTTTCCTCTACACTCCGTCGATGGCCACCGAGGGACAGCCCAGGCCGGGCGAGGAGATCGACCTTCACTACTTGTGCGAGCCAGGAGACTCGATCCTGGCGATCTTCGGACTGCCGGAGGCCGTGGACCTCCACGTCAGGCCATACGATGGCTCGTTGTGCATCCTTCCGATTCAACTGCTGTTCTTTCTTCCCGAATGGCGACTGGATCAATTCACGCTGCGGATCAGCATTCCCGACGACCCGGGTCTTTCCGGAGCGGAGGTCCTGCTCCAGGCATTGATTGGACCTGACCTGACCGACCACGGTGAACCGGGCTCGTTCACCAACTGCCTCATGCTCGAGGTCGAATGACCGTTCCTGAGGAGGTTCCGATGCGCTCCGTTTCTCCGTATCTGCTCTCGCTCGCCAGCTTCCTGCTCTGCGTCCCGTGCGCCCGCCCGCAGCAACTCATCCTTCGGCTCGTCGGGGAGGAAAGCGGCGATCGGTTCGGGTTCGGCCTGGACAACGCCGGCGATCTCGATGGGGATGGAGCTTCCGAGCTCATCGTCGGCGCTCCCTACGCCGGACTGCCGGGCACGGATCACGGCAAGGCCCTGGTCTACTCCTCCGGTTCCGGCACCGTTCTTCACGAATGGCTCGGGGAGGCCAACGGCGATTACTTCGGTTCCGCAGTCGCCGGAGGCGGTGACCTCAACGGTGACGGAATCAACGATCTCGGGGTGGGAGCACCCAACAACAGCGCGGGCGCACATTTCGCCGGCAGTGCACACGTCTATTCGGGCGCGACGGGTCTGCAACTGCTCGCCTTCCACTACGACGTCGCGAGGAGCTACTTCGGAAAGTCGATCGACATCGGCGGCGACCTCGACGCCGACGGTTGCAACGACATTCTGGTCGGCGCCTACAACCATTCGAAGAACTCTCG
>Ga0247727_10002561_pt1 | contig 41358 bp, 43 predicted proteins | sample WisWelCaveWW1625_FD_202498 | JGI IMG/M metagenome (GOLD analysis project Ga0247727, IMG submission 202498) | Biofilm microbial communities from Wishing Well Cave, Virginia, United States - WW16-25 | ecosystem: Environmental > Aquatic > Deep subsurface > Groundwater > Cave microbial mat | place...
ACATATAAACAGAGGGAAGAGAGTTTGCTGGACTTAGTCGTGGTGGGTTGGGATGAGGGTATCAACATGATCGAAGGGGAAGCCAAAGAGGCTTCTGAAGAGCAGATCAATAAAGCGCTGGTGTTTGCCTATGAGAAGTTAAAACCCGTTGCCCAGATTCAGCAGGAACTCATCAAGGCCGTCGGCAAGAATAAGAAAGAGTTTAGAACGGATAGCTATCCTGAAGCGCTGGTCAATAAAATTTCGGAGTTGGGCCGTGAGCGTGTGGCTAAAATTTACCGTATCGGCCAGAAGGAAGAGCGCGAGGCCGCGGTCGATCAGCTTATTGCGGATTTGACGGCGGATTTAACGGTGTACGAGCCTTTCAAAGGCGACCGTGCCGAGATTTCAGCGGGCGATGTGAAGGCGATTCTCCATGAGATTGAGTATGAAGAGTCCCGCAAGTTGGTTTTAAATGAGCATAAGCGTACCGACGGCCGGGGTTTAAAGGATATCCGCCCCTTAGAATGCGGCGTTAAAATCCTGCCTCGCACCCACGGCTCCGGATTGTTTTCCCGCGGGCAGACACAAAGTTTGGCCATTACCACCCTGGGTACCAAAAACGACGAGCAGATGATTGAGGCGTTGGAGGGGACCACAAATAAACATTTTATGCTTCATTATAATTTCCCGTCTTTTAGTGTCGGGGAAACTAAGCCGATGCGTGGGCCGGGTCGTCGAGAGATCGGGCATGGGGTTTTGGCGGAAAAATCCATTAGGCCGCTTATGCCGTCCAGAGAAGAATTCCCTTACACCGTGCGCGTTGTTTCTGAAATTTTGGAATCCAACGGTTCCTCTAGTATGGCCACCGTCTGCGCGAGTTCACTTTCCTTGATGGATGCGGGCGTTCCTTTAAAGGAGCCTGTGGCCGGAATTTCCATCGGCCTGGTGACCGGAAACGGGAAATCGGTCCTCTTGACCGACATCATGGGCGTCGAAGACCATTTCGGCGATATGGATTTTAAAATCGCTGGGACTAAAAAGGGGATTACCGCCATCCAGCTCGATTTAAAGATTAAAGGAATTAGTCTCCAATTATTATCTGAAGGTATTGATCACGCCAGAGAAGCCCGTTTTTCTATTCTAGACAAAATGTATCAAACAATTACCAAACCCCGTGAGGAGTTATCCGCTTACGCTCCCCGGATCATCACGCTGCATATTTCTCCGGATAAGATCGGAGAACTCATCGGTCCAGGAGGAAAGAACATCAAGAAGATCATCGAAGAAACCGGGGTCACCATTGACATTGAAGATGACGGTACGGTGTTAGTCGCTTCCACCGATCCAGAGGCTTCCGATAAGGCCATTAATATCATCAAGGGTATTACCGAAGAACCGGAAATCGGAAAGATATATCATGCGCGCGTCACCCGGATTATGAATTTCGGGGCTTTCTGTGAAATCCTGCCTAACAAAGAAGGGCTTGTCCATATCTCGGAGTTGTCCAATACGTTCGTAAAGGATATCAACAAGGTTGTGAAAGTCGGCGACGAATTTAAAGTCAAAGTCATTGAAATTGACGAATTAAATCGGGTCAACTTAAGCAAAAAGCAAGCCGAGAATGAACCGTCAGTACGTCAATGAAATTAAAGCCATCGTCATCCTGGCGGCGGCTGTTATTTTATTTGCCAGTTTGATTTCTTTTGTCCCCGAAGACCTCCCCTGGTATACCTCGCACCCCAACGTCCCTGCCAAAAATTTAATCCGGATATTCGGCGCCTACCTTTCGGGAAGTTTATTTTTTGTCATGGGTTATACTGTGTACGGGCTGGTACTTTTTTTGTTGTTTTGGGGATGGGAAAAACTGGCTGCCCGGGAGGTCCCGTTCAATTTTTATAAATTTGTCAGTCTTTGCGTTTTGGTGTGTTCGACCAGTTCACTTTTGTCTGTTTTGGGTTCGCAGCTTCCCAATTTGCGGTTCCAGCGCTCGGGGGCCGCGGGGATGTTTATTGCGGATTTCCTGATTCAGTATTTTGGCTGGGTGGGGGCTCTCATCATCCTATTGACGTTGGCGACATTGTCGCTGATTGTCGTTGGGGAATTCTTGATTTCCCCGTTGATTTTTAAAGTCTCTTCGACCGTTAAAGAGTCGTTCACGACCATCCCGCAGGCGATTCTGGAACGTAAGGAAAAATCTCTGTCTCCTGAAAAAGACGAGAAGCGTCCCCGCTTTAAACTGATGGAAACGTTTAAGCCGAAATCGAAAGAAAAAGATAAAGAGCGTTTTGACAAGAAATTTCCTGTTGCGTCTGCCACGTCCGTTCCTGAGCCCAAATCGGAAGCCAAAACCATACCTAAGGTCAATATCAAGGTTGATCTGCCTGAAGAAAAAAAAGAGCATGTCGCGGTGGTTAACGAAGAGGCCCGGACGGTGGGGAGTTTTCAGTTACCTTCTCTGGAATTATTGGACGACCCGCCGGCCGTGTCCTCGCGCAAAGTCCAAGATGATTTGATGGGTGGGGCCAAAGTCTTGGAGGAGACATTGGCCGATTTCGGGGTCAGTGCCCGGGTGGCCGATATCGAACGTGGTCCCGTTATAACGCGGTATGAACTTGAACCGGCTCCAGGTGTTAAGGTGCAAAAAATTACGACTTTATCGGATGATATTGCCCTGGCCATGAAGGCCCAGACCATCCGTATCGTGGCCCCTATTCCGGGAAAGAATCGCGTCGGGGTGGAGGTTCCCAATAGTTCCACGAGTATTGTGTATTTAAAGGATATTCTAGCGCAGGGAGAGTTTCGCAACTTGGGGTCAAAATTGACATTGGCGTTGGGCAAGGACATTACCGGTAAACCTCTTTATGCTGACTTAGCTGAGATGCCGCATCTTCTGGTGGCCGGGACAACCGGAGCGGGAAAAACCGTTTGTTTAAACTCCATTATTATGTCGATGCTATTCAATGCCTCTCCAGATGAATTGAAGTTTATTATGGTGGATCCGAAGATGGTTGAACTTTCTCAGTACAATGGGTTGCCGCATGCCCTTTGTCCGGCGGTTACGGATCCTAAAAAAATCTCGGCAGCTTTAAATTGGGTCGTGGGAGAAATGGAAACCCGTTATTCTATGTTGGCCAAAGAAGGGGTGCGCAACATCAAGATGTTCAACGCCAAGGGCATACGCCTTCCATATATTGTCGTGATTGTCGATGAACTGGCGGATTTGATGCAGGTGGCGGCCAAACAGATCGAAAGTTCCATCACGCGTTTGGCCCAGCTGTCGCGCGCGGTCGGGATTCATTTAATCTTGGCCACCCAGCGGCCGTCCGTGGATGTCATCACCGGCGTTATCAAGGCCAATTTTCCGGCGAGGGTTTCGTTTAAGGTCGCCTCCAAAGTTGATTCCCGTACTGTCCTCGATATGAACGGCGCCGATAAGTTGCTGGGCAAAGGGGACATGCTTTTTTTGAAACCCGGTGAGGCCAAGCCTATCCGCGGCCAGTGCGCGCTTGTCTCCGACAAGGAGATACAGAAGGTTATCGACTTTATTAAAAATCAACAACAACCCCTTTATAATGATGGCATCGTGAATCAGCAGAAAGCCAGCAGCGAAGGGGGAGTCTTACAAGAACAAGACGAACTTTACGATGAGGCCTTGCGGTTGGTTCTCGAGACGAACCAGGCCTCGGTTTCTATTCTGCAACGGCGGATGCGTTTGGGCTACACGCGGGCGGCGCGGCTTATTGACCTCATGGAACAAAACGGGGTCGTCGGCCCTTACTGTGGTAGTAAACCGCGGGATATTCTTATTAACCGCGAAGAATGGCTCATGAAGGACATGAAAAAAAATGGAGAATAAAGAACAAAAGGGGCAGATGTTAAAACAGGCCCGGTTGGCCAAAGGCCTTTCTCTGGAATCGATTCATGCGGCCACCAAAATCCCGATGGATATTTTACGCGCCATTGAAGAGGGATACACGGTCCGCACGCTGACGACGTTTTATTACCGTGGATTTGTCAAAATTTATGCCAAATATTTAAACATCGACCTGGCGACGGTCCTGGATGACAAGGTTGACAAACCGACTGAATCGTCCAAGCCGATCCGGCTGACGTTGAGCCGCCCGATGCATTTTCGTGGAAATCCGGCCATTACCCGGCGTATTGTACAGGCGGCGTTTATTCTTTTCGTTTTTTTCCTTTTAACAAAATCTTGTATTTTTTTAAAACAGAAGTTGAAATCCAGTAAGGACAAAGGAATTATTCCTTTGTCAGAGATCCAGAAAGTCAGGGCCAAGCAGCAGGAAGCCACTCAGACGGCCTCGCAGAAAATGGCGGAACACGTAGAGAAAATGGAGCGAGAAGTTAAAAGCGAAGTGATGGCAAAGATGAAAGTGGAAGAAACCGTGCCCACGCAGGCAACGGGGGGCAGTGTTCCCGCAGAGAAACAAGGCCCGCGGCCGACAAAAAATATTACGTTGACGGTCAAGGCGAGCCGCAACAGTTGGTTGCGCGTTCTCGCCGATAACGAAGTTATTTTTCAAGGGACCCTTACCAAAGGCGGGGTCGAGACTTGGGTGGCCCGTGATAATCTGGAAATTTCCGGGAAAAATCTGAACCTGCTCGAGTTTGAGTTTAACGGCAAATTTATCGGCCCCTTAGGCAAAGAGAACCGCCAGGTCAAAAAAGTTGCCTTTACCAAAGATGGTTTATCGATTCAAAAATAATCCGCATGATCAGAATTCCTACCAAAAACGAGAACGACCGTTATTTCGCCCCCTGGAAATTCCCCAAAAAACCCTTGGTTCACCTCATCAATCTGGGTTGCGCCCGTAACACGGTCGATTCGCAGATCATTCTGGGACGTTTAAAGCAAAAAGGGCACCGTATCGTGGATATCGCCAAAGCGGACGTGGCGATTATCAACACCTGTTCTTTCATCGAAGACGCCCGGCGGGAATCCATCGACGCGATTTTGGATCTGATTGAATTTAAAAATGAAGGCAAACTTCGTAAAATCATCGTCGCCGGCTGCCTTGCGCAACGTTACGGAAAAGAGCTTGTCAAAGAATTTAAAGGGGTCGATGCCTTTGTCGGGACGCTTAAGTTGGACAAGGAAAAATTTCATCCCCAGGTGACCTTGACGCCCAAACATTACGCGTATGTCAAAATTTGTGAGAGTTGTTATAACAAGTGTAGTTTTTGTGCAATCCCTAAAATCAAGGGACAGTTTATGTCCCGCACCAGCGAATCGGTGGTCGAGGAGATCCGGGCTTTAGACGCCCGGGGGGTCAAGGAGATTAATATTGTCGGCCAGGACATCACGGCGTACGGAATGGACATTTACCGGAAGAAATCTTTAAGTGCCTTGCTTAAAGCGATTATTCCGGTCACAAAAAATATCCAGTGGATCCGACTTCTTTACGCCTTTCCCGCCCATGTCACGGATGAGTTGATCGAGGTGGTCGCGGGTGAGGAAAAGATTTGCAAATACATCGACATGCCCATCCAGCATATCAGCGACCGGATTTTACGGCGCATGAACCGGGGGATGTCCCGGGAGGGGACGCTGCGGTTAATTGATAAGCTTAAGAGGTCGATTCCCCAGGGTAGTCTGCGTACCACCTTTATTGTCGGTTTTCCCGGTGAGACACAAGAAGAATTTGAGGAGCTTTTGGATTTTGTGCGCCAGACTAAGTTCGAGCGTCTGGGCGTATTTATTTATTCAAAAGAAGAAGGCACGGCAGCTTATTCTTTGGCCGACCACGTCCCGGAAAAAGTAAAAAAAGAACGTTTGGATATTTTGATGAAAGAGCAGCAAAAAATTTCGCAAGCGCGTATGCAGCGGCTTTTTGGTAAAACAGTTAAAGTTCTCATCGATGAAAAGCAAAAAGGGGAAGAGGGCGTTTATCTGGGCCGGACCCAATACGATGCCCCGGAAGTGGACGGATTGGTTTATGTTTCTTCGAAAGAAACCCTGCGGCCGGGCGATTTTGTCGATGTGCGCATTACCGATACGCTCGAGTACGATTTAGCGGGAGAGGCTTACCATGATGAGTCACAAGCGAGGCGGGGCCGATGAACATCCCCAATCAACTGACGGTAGTCCGTATTGTCCTAACACTTTTTTTCATCTATTTTATTTCCCGGAGCGGCCTTACGGCCATGCTGACGGCGACGATTATATTTACCGTTGCCTCCCTAACGGACTGGGGGGACGGCTACATCGCCAAGAAATACAATATGATTAGCGATTTTGGGAAACTTATGGACCCGATCGCTGATAAGTTTCTGATTCTGGCGGCGTTCGTGGCCTTTATCCGCATGCACCTGGTGGAGGATTGGATGGTTGTGCTGATTCTGGGCCGGGAGATCATGATTACGGGTCTAAGGCTTTTTGCCTTGAGTAAGGGCAAGGTTCTCTCGGCCGAGCGGGCTGGGAAACACAAAACCGTTTCGCAGATCGTGGCGATTTTTACCATCTTGACTTTTCTTGTGATCAGGGAATATCTGAAGATTACCACGCAACACTGGTCGGCCAACATTGAGCTCTGGTGGGAGTTTTTCATCTATATCCTCATGCTGATTACGGTGGCGCTGACATTGATTTCGGGGCTGTCTTATTTATGGTCGAACCGGAAGTTAATCTATGTTCAATAGACTTGTCGAATTGATCGCCACCTTTTTTTACGTCGGACGGGCCCCTTTCGCCCCGGGCAGCCTGGCCAGCATCCTGGGGATATTTCTTTATATGATATTGTGGGGGCAGTGGGGCTGGTATGTCGGGGTCACGGGAGTCATTACGCTGTTGGGGTTTTTGACCGCTGGAAAAATGGAACGGTTGGCCAAAGAAAAGGACCCCGGCTGTGTCGTGATCGATGAGGTAGCCGGAATGCTGATTGCGTTTTGGGGGCTGCCGATGTCTTGGCCGGTGGTATGGATAACTTTTTTTCTGTTCCGGGCTTTTGATATGTTCAAAATTTTTCCTTGCGGGAAATTTGAAAAACTTCCCGGAAGTCTCGGGATCATGACTGACGATATTATCGCTGGAGTTTATACCAACCTGATCGTGCAATTGGCGTTGCGTATGACGTCGGAGTCTCTTTAAGGTAAGGATATTAGATATATGAGCAGAGCCTTATGGGGGATATTTATTCTTTGTTTGGTGATATTTATTTTTCAGCAGAGCCATGTGGTCCAGAAGGTCAAAGTCCGTGACGTTGTTTTGGGCGTTGATCGCGAAGAGTATCAATTCCACTGGGAGAACATCGGTAAATATCAACGTAAAATTTTTAAAAAGTCCGGACGGTTTTTTGAGCGGCTGCGTTACAACATCAAAAGCCAGCCGTCACAGTAATTATCAGGTACAACATCGACCAGCCGCCGAATTCGCGCAAAATAAGTGCTCGTTATTTGTGAGTCTGATCCAATCCCACCTTATGGAGTATTTCATAGACCGGCCCCTGCGCTGTGAGCGTGCTTTTATAGAAAGTAACCTCAGTGATCTTTTGGAAAAGCCCTTCTAACGGACCTGCTGCCTTAATGGCTTTTACCAAGGCCAGGCGGTTATTGACCTTTTCCTTTCTAACGTTAAATCTCCAATCTTCATTGTTGATGAGACTTGGAGATTTAACGTTCTTATTAGGAGAAGGAAGGGCAATAAAAGACGATTTGACCCGACCCAGGGTAATATGCGCGGAGAATTTTTTGGTTTCTTCTGGAAACCCGAGGGGTTTAAGTTTCTCATCGATACTTTGCGCTAATTGAGCGATCAGCTGATCGCCTGTTTGGATTCCCACCCAGATGATCTGTGGGGAATCGATTTTAGGGAAAGCGCCTAAGGACTGTAGGTTGATGGGAAAAGAAGGCATGTTTTGTAAAGTCTCTTCTAGGATTGTTTGGATGTCGGCTATTTTTTCAACCGGAGTATCTCCCAGGAATTTAAGTGTAAGATGAATTTGTTCTGGTTTAACCCACCTGACGTCGGCTCCGGTTTTTTTAAGTTGTCCTTGAAGGTGGGCTAGAGATTGGCGTAGGGGGCTTGCCAGGTCGATGGCGATGAATGTTCGTAACTTGTCGCTCATGCCTTCAGGGACTTGTCGAGAAGTTTTAAAGCGGTCATGGCCGCTTGTGTTTTGACCCGTAGCCGTGTCCCTTTAAAGACATAACGGCGACAGATGACTTTGCGGGGATTGGCGATGGCGATGTAGGTGAGGCCGACGGGTTTTTGAACGGATCCACCGCCGGGGCCGGCAATGCCGGTGATGGCGAGGGCGTAATCGGCCGGAAATAATTTTTTAACGCCGGTGGCCATTTCTATGGCGGTTTGTCGGCTGACCGCGCCGTACGCGGTGATGGTTTGCGGACGAACTTTAAGGAGCCTTATTTTAACGGCATTGGCATACGCGACAACCCCGCCCAGAAAATAAGCCGAGCTGCCGGGGATGTTCGTGAGTGTGTGCGCAAGGAGCCCGCCGCTACATGATTCCGCGACAGCCAGGGTTTTCTTTAAGGCCAGTATCCGTCGGAAAAATTTTCGCGTAAACGACATGACGCTATTATAGAGACGGACAAAAATCTTGACAAGCTATAACATTTTCAATAATATGAAACACAACTTTCGGGATAGGGTGTAATCCCCAGCTGGTAGTGTTCCCTTGACAGAAGTTCAAGGGTCAGCCTACGAGCGCCTAGACGAAACGGTGTTTAGGTTAGCAGATCAAGTGCCCCTGCCGTTGGCGGGAAATTCTTGAGCCAATAGTTCCCCAATATTTTCGGGGAGGCATTAGAGAATTCTAATGTGAAAGCCTAGATGGGAGAAAGTGAGAAGGTGGATGTCGATTCAGAAGCCTTAAAGGCTGAGGACTATCCACTGTTGAAACCTCTTTTTATCTCCCAATTTAATATCCCGAGAACTAGTTTTCGGGATATTTTCATTTTTAGGCCCGGCAAGGTACAAGGATACAGTTAAATAAATGTAGGGTGAACTATTTCAGGAGGAGAGCATATGTTTAACACAATACCTGAAATCATTCAGGAATTGAAGGCTGGCCGCATGGTCATCGTCATGGACGATGAGGGACGTGAGAACGAGGGAGACCTGCTCATTGCCGCACAGTTTTGCCGTCCGGGAGACATCAATTTCATGGCCAAAGAAGCCCGCGGGCTCATCTGTATCCCTATGGAGGAAACGCGCCTCGATCAGTTGCACCTGCACCCGATGTTGGAGGGGGTTGAACATAAACATCAAAAATGTTCTACTGGATGGGCGATTTCGGTGGACGCCGCCAGCGGCGTTACTACGGGGATTTCCGCACACGATCGGGCGAAAACAGTTCAGGTGCTTATTGACCCGAAGACGACCCACGCCGATCTGATTACCCCGGGGCACCTTTTTCCGCTCAGGGCCAAAAAAGGGGGCGTGCTTGTCCGGGCCGGACATACCGAGGCTTCCATCGATTTAATGAAATTAACCGGCCTTTATCCAGCCGCTGTCATCTGTGAAATCATGAATCCCGATGGGACCATGGCCAGGACACAGGAACTGATTGAATTTGCCCAAAAGCATCGTCTTAAAATTTGCACGATCAACAGCCTTATCGAGTATCGCCGTAAACATGAAAAGATTATTGAGCGCTGCGTTGAGGCAACTCTCCCGACGGAATATGGGGATTTCCGCATGGTCGGCTACGAATCCAAGACCGATGGGCTGTGTCATTTGGCCTTGGTTTTAGGGAAAGTAGATGGGACAGTCCCAGAGTTGGTGCGGGTACAATCAGAATGTCTAACGGGAGATGTGTTTGGTTCGAAGCGTTGCGATTGTGGTGAACAGCTTCATGCCGCCATGAAAAAAATTCAGGAAAACGGGTCGGGAATAATTCTTTATATGCGCCAGGAGGGGCGGGGCATCGGACTGATCAACAAGATGCGGGCGTATCATCTGCAAGACCGGGGGATGGACACTGTAGAGGCCAACCAGGCCCTTGGTTTCTCGGCGGATTTACGCGATTATGGCATCGGCGCCCAGATGCTGGCGGACTTAGGGGTCAGGCATATCCGTCTCTTAACGAATAACCCCCGCAAGATTGTCGGCCTGGAAGGTCATGGCTTAACGATCGTGGAACGTATTCCTCTAAAAATTCCTCACAATCCCACCAATAAGAATTATCTTAAAACTAAGAAGGAAAAGTTGGGGCATATCCTGTAATGCTCTTTAACAACAAAGGCGAGCATGATGAAGGTATTGACCGGAGAAACGGACTTTAGAAGGCGTGGGAAAAAGTTTTGCGTCGTCGTCTCAAAATTTAATGAATTTATTACCAAAAATCTTTTGGCCGGCTGCCTTAAGCAGTTGGCGCATTGTGGCGTGAAAGAAAAGGATGTGATTGTCGTCTGGGTTCCCGGAGCCTTTGAAATCCCCTTGGCCGCGCTTAAAATGGCCGCTAAAAAAAATGTCGCCGCTGTCATCTGTCTGGGGGCGATTATTCGCGGTGAGACGTTACATTTCGATCTGGTGGCGCAGGGGGCAAGAGACGGCATCGCGCAGGTGGCCCTTAAGACAGGCAAGCCCGTCCTATTTGAAGTCCTGGCCACGGACACGCTAGATCAGGCGTACAAGCGTTCTGAATTAAACGGAAACAATAGAGGAAAAGACGCTGCGCTCGCGGCCGTGAGTATGGTTAACCTTCTGGCGAAGATATAAAATGCGCAAACGAACCCTCGCCCGGGAATGGGCCCTTAAGATACTGTACCAGGCGGATATTGGTCGTCGCAGTATCGCGACCGTCGCCCAGGACTCGCGTAAGCTTGAGGAAAATTTGGATAAAGAGATATGGGATTTTACTTACACGCTTGTCGCCGGGGTTGAGGCCAATCTTAAAGAGGTCGACGCCAAGATTAAACAGTACGCCACCAACTGGCAGATTGACCGCATGGCGGTCATTGACCGCAACGTCCTGCGGCTGGGAATTTTTGAATTGAATTGTTTGATCGATGTCCCTCCCAAAGTCACTATCAATGAGGCCATCGAACTGGCGAAAAAATACGGAGACATCGATTCCGGAAAATTCGTGAACGGCATCCTGGATAAATTTCATAAAGCGGAAATTGCCGCGTATAAGAAAAAGTCGTGACCCCCTTCGCCGATCTGCATATCCACACCTATTTCTCTGACAGTACGTCTTCTCCAGAGGAAGTTGTTGATCAATCCCTTACCAATGGATTAAGGTGTATTGCCATCACTGACCACGATACGTTCGACGGTGTCATCCCAACGCGAGATATAGCCCAGAGGCATTCGCTGGAGGTTATTACGGCTATTGAACTCTCTTCCGAAACGGACGCTCGGGACATTCATGTCCTGGGATATTTTTTTGACGGCGTGGGACAGGCGCTATTGGACAAATTGGAGAAAATACAGGACGGCCGGGTGCGGCGTATGGCGCAGATGATTGAAAAGCTGAACGCCTTGGGGATGAAAGGCATCACCCTGGAAGAAATTTTAAGCCTGACTAAATCTAAATCCGTCGGGCGGCTTCATCTGGCGACCGTTTTGCAACAAAAAGGATTTGTGGGATCCATCCCCGAGGCCTTTCATCGTTTAATAGGAGAAGGCAAACCGGCGTACGCGGAAAAATTCAAACTGATGACCACCGAGGCCATCAAGCTCATTAAAGATTCAGGGGGGCTGGCGGTCTTGGCCCACCCGTTGATTACCAACCGCGATGAACTGATCCCCGGTTTTGTACAGGCCGGTCTGGACGGGCTGGAGGTTTATTATCCAAGATATTCTTCCGCCACCACGGTACATTACGAAAATTTAGCCCAGAAGCATAAACTTTTAAGAACCGGGGGTTCCGATGCCCATGGTCAGGCTAAGCAGGATACGTTCATTGGAAAAACGAAAATCCCCTATGATCTGGTCGAGGCGATGAGGGATTATGCGCGGAGGTCGTTGGCATGGTGAAGAGTGATTTAGAATTCATGAGGATGGCGATGCATCTGGCCGGCAAGGCCAGAGGGGAGACTTCCCCCAACCCGATGGTGGGGGCCTTAATCGTTAAAGATGGCCGTATCCTTGCCCAGGGGTTTCATCGCCGCTGTGGAACCGACCACGCGGAGATCGTCGCTATAAAGAAAGCGAAAGCCTTAAGCCGCGGGGCGACGCTGTATGTCACCCTTGAACCGTGCCGCCATTACGGTCGCACCCCGCCGTGCGTTGAAAGGATTATTTCCGCCGGTATTAAGCGGGTGGTGGTGGGGATGAAAGACCCTAATCCATTGATGGACGGAAAGTCCATAGCCCAATTGCGAGAGGCGGGGATAGAGGCCAAAGTGGGAGTTCTAGAAAAAGAGCTGGCCCGGTTAAATGAAGTATTTGTGAAATTCATTCAGCATAAAATGCCCTTTGTTGTGGCTAAGTCCGCCCAGTCGATAGATGGAAAGATTGCCTTGGCGAATGGTCGCTCAGAGTGGATTACTTCTTCCACGGCCAGAGCATTCGCCCATCGGCTACGTAATGATTTTGACGCGATTTTGGTAGGTATCAACACTATCCTTATAGATAATCCTTATCTGAATGCCACCAAAAAGACGAAAAAAATAAAAAAGATCGTTGTGGACAGCCAGTTACGTCTTCCTCTCAAAGCCAATATTTTTCAACAGACCAAGCCGCAGGACATTATCATCGCCACAACAAACAGGGCTGATAAAGACCGTCTTAAAAATTTTGGGCGGTCGGGCGTTCAGCTCATGATTTGTCCCGGCAAAGAGGAACAGGTCGATCTGGCATGGCTTTTGAGGCAATTGGCCAAACAAGAGATCACCAGCGTCCTCATCGAAGGTGGAGCGGCCGTCATTGGCTCAGCTTTGAAAGCAAAACTCGTGGATAAGATGTTGATTTATATTGCCCCGAAAATCTTGGGCGACTCAAAGGCCAGAAATTCAGTGGAAGGTTTAAGTCCCCGGAGCATGGCGGAACTCATCGAATTAAAGCAGATCCGTTGCCGTCCTATCAGCGGCGACTTCCTGGTGGAAGGGTATCTATAGGAAAGGTAAGTTATGTTTAGCGGTATCGTTGAAGAAAAAGGGATAGTGAAAAAGGTTCAACAAAAAAAGCACCTGCTCGTTGTGCACATCGCGGCAGAAAAGGTCTTGAGAACGACAAAAATCGGTGATAGCATAGCAGCCGACGGTGTCTGTCTGACCGTCACTCAAAAGGCAAAGCGCTGCTTAACATTTGATGTGATGCTGGAGACTATTAAAAGAACGACTTTGAAGAATTTAAAGGTGGGTGACCACGTCAATCTCGAGCGAGCCCTTAAGGTTGGGGATAGGATTTCCGGGCATTTTGTTTCCGGACACATCGATGGTGTAGGGACAATTGAGAAGAAAATTACTAAGAAAAATTACATAGAATATCAAATATCTGTTCCCAGTCATTTAAAAAAATATTTGGCCAGCAAAGGTTCCATTTGTGTCGATGGGATCAGCTTAACTTTGGGAGAGATTGGGAGAAATGACTTTTCCGTTTACATTATCCCTCACACCTTGGCGGTAACAACTTTGGGGGCAAAGGGCCGTTGGGATCAGGTGAATATTGAAACGGACATCCTGGCCAAATATCTTTTTGTCACATCGGAATTTGAATCCATTAAAATTCCGATTCCGCCTTTGGCGGGACCAGATAGGCCTAAGATTCCGATGTGACCCCGCCGAAGGCGGCCCACCACGTCCCGTTGGGACTCCGCCTATGACGGGGTCCCTTGCGGGAAAGGGAGATAGTGCACGAGCGAAGCGAGTGCCTATCTGGTTTTAAGGCATAAATAACATGAACGATAAACGTGTCGTCATCACGGGGTTGGGAATTCTCGCCAGTAATGGCAAGGGCCGGGAAGAATTCTGGCAGGCCTTAGAGGAAGGCCGTGTCGGGTATCGCCCGGTGACTTTATTTGACGCTTCTGAATTTCGCGTCAACCAGGCCGGGGAAATCAGCGATTTTGACCCCGTACCGTATATGGGGCCTAAGAAACTTCGTTTGCTGGACCGCAGTACGAAACTATTGGTCTCCTCGGCAAAACTGGCGCTCAAGGATTGTGGATTGATCATTACCGAAGAGAACACGGACGACATCGGCGTTTCCGTCGGGTCAACGATGGGAAGCGTGCGTAGCATCGCGGAATTTGACGAGGTGACGTTAAGAGAAGGCCCCCGCTATACTAACCCCGGCCTGTTTCCCAATACGGTTATTAATTCTCCCGCCAGTCAGGTTTCCATCTGGTGTAATATCAAAGGATTCAATTCCACGATTTCCTCCGGGTTTACGTCAACTATCGACGCAATGAACTACGCGTATGATTTTATTCAATATGAGCGGGTGAAAGTGGTATTCACCGGCGGTTTTGAGGAATTGTGTTGGCACACATTTTTCGGGTTTCATACTTTGCAGTTTCTTTCCGGATCGAAAGAAGGGCAAGGATTTTTTAATTGTCCATTTGATCAACGTAGAAACGGCATCACGTTCGGTGAGGGCGCGGGTTTGTTTTGCTTTGAAGAATTAGAGCACGCCCAAAAGCGGGGAGCTCTTATCTTAGCGGAGGTACTGGGTTTCGGCTATTCCTTTGATCCCTTCAGGATCAATAAATACAATCCCCTCGGGACAGGGTTAAAAGAATCCATTAGAAACGCGCTGGAAAATTCCGACGTGGAGGCAAAGGACATTGATTATATTGCGGCCAACGCCAACTCGACGGTGGCGGCGGACAAGATTGAGACGGCGGCGATTAAAGAAGTTTTTGGAAAACAGGCCTATCAGGTCCCGGTCAGCGCCGTCAAATCGATGACCGGAGAAGGGTATAGCGTCTCGGGGGTTTTTGAGGTGGCGGCGGCTTTGGCCGCTATCGACAAGAGTTTTATTCCACCGACGGTGAATTATCACGAAGCCGATCCTGATTGCGATCTGGATTATGTTCCCAACAAATCCGTTAAAGCGGATGTGGATAAATCGTTAGTCATTACCTTTGGTCCTAATGGCAGCAACTCGTGTATGGTATTAGGGAAATTTAGAGAATGAGTGAATTGAACAAGAAAGTGGCTGTGGTGACGGGTGGATCGCGCGGGATCGGCCGGGCGATTGTTCTCATGTTAGCCCGCGAGGGTTGTCAGGTCGCTTTTAGTTATCAGCAGAATAAAGAGGCCGCTCTAAGCCTTATAGAGGAGGCAAAAAGTTTTTCAGGGACAGTGGAAGGCTTTTGTGTGGATGTCCGGGATTTTCCACAGGTCAAATCATGGGTGGAGGAAGTCAAAACGCGGTTGGGCGGCTTAGATATTTTGATCAATAACGCCGGGATTATCCGGGACAAGGCACTGATGCTGATGAGTCCGGAAGACTGGGAGATGGTGCTTGAGACAAATTTGACAGGAACCTTTAACGTTACCCGTTCATGTATTGTGGCGTTTTTAAAACAGAAGAGCGGTTTGATCGTGAACATTTCTTCGGTGAGTGGCGTGATCGGCCTGCCACGTCAGACGAATTATTCAGCCACCAAGGGCGGGATTAACGCCTTTACCAAGGCTTTGGCCAAAGAGGTGGCCGCTTACGGGATCCGCGTCAACGCTGTGGCCCCGGGATTTATCGAAACGGATATTTTGTCGGGTTTCAATGAAGAACAAAAAGGGAAGATATGTGAGACGATCCCTTTGGGGCGCATCGGGCAGGTTGAGGATGTGGCCAATTGCGTCAAATTTTTACTAAGCTCACGGGCGGAATATATCACCGGACAAATCCTACAGGTAGACGGCGGATTGGCGATGAGGTAGTTTACAGCCGACAGTCCACGGACCACGGCGAAGGATAAATATTTTCTGTGGACCGGCGACTATGGACTAGGGATCAAACAGGAGATTTCTATGGAACTCGACATTCAGGAAATAAAGAAAATTATTCCGCATCGTTTCCCGATGTTGCTCATTGATCGGGTCTTAGAAATTAAACCCAATGAGAAGCTGGTTGCTATCAAAAATGTTTCGGTCAACGAGCAGTTTTTCGTCGGGCATTTTCCGGGCGAAAAGGTGATGCCCGGGGTCCTGATCGTCGAAGCCATGGCCCAGGCGGGATGCATTTATTATTACTACAGCCGCGACCTCATAGGGAAAAAATTGATTTATTATTTAGGCAAAGTGGAGGCTAAGTTCAGCGCGCCTGTTGTTCCTGGAGATCAATTAAGGATTGAAGTGACAACGGTCAAATTTATGTCGAAAATGGGTTTTTTAAAAGCCCAGGCTTCGGTGGGGGAAAAGCTGGTGGCCGAAGCGGAAATTGGTTTTGGTATCAAAGAAGTTTGATCCTGCCTTTGTAACGGGGAGTAGCGCAGGTGGCTAGCGCGCAACGTTCGGGACGTTGAGGTCGTGGGTTCAAATCCCACCTCCCCGACCATGATTAAAAATTTCTTTTAGGATGAAACAAGCGCACATCTTTTTTGCCGGCCGCGTCCAGGGGATAGGGTTTCGTTACACGGTGCAACGTTATGCGGTGGACCTTGGACTTACGGGGTGGGTTAAGAATTTAGCGGATGGTCGCGTTGAAGCCGTGGTTGAAGGCGCGGAAGATAAAATCACGCAGTTAATCGAGAGTTTGGAAATTTTTTTTCAGGGTTATATAAAAGATAAAATGGTGGATATTCACGATGCCCGTGGAGAATTTTCAGATTTTCAGATCACCTATTAGTTCCCTGTGTGCTTCTCGTGCTCTGTCAAATAAGTTTTTGATAGTTGATTCCTCTAAGAGCTTAATAGAAACCAACTATCAAAAACAAAATTGACAGAGTACTCGCGTGAGAGTTGACTATGTCCGAACCGCATAAAGTTCAACAGGAAATTCAGCGTTTGGTAGAAGAGGTCGAAAAGCACAATTATCGTTATTACGTTTTGTCCGAACCAACGATCTCTGATAAAGAGTACGACAATTTGCTCAGGCGTCTCAAGAAATTGGAAGCCAGCTATCCGGAATTTAAGTTACCGTATTCTCCCACCCAGCGTGTCGGTGCCAAGGTGGAAGAGGGGGCCAGGACCGTCACGTTTACAGTGAAGATGCTTTCTTTGGACAACACCTATTCGGTGGAGGAATTACGGGAATGGGAAAGGCGCGTGCGTAAGGTTTTAGGGGCTGAAGGTGTGACTTATACGGCGGAGTTAAAGATCGACGGGGTCAGTGCTTCGTTAACTTACGAAAAAGGGGTCTTCTCGGTCGGGGCCACCCGCGGGGACGGCCTCACGGGTGAGGAAGTCACGCACAATTTCAAAACGATCCCGACGATCCCGTTAAAACTTTTAAAGTCAGAGAAATATTCTACCCCCGAATTATTCGAGGTCCGCGGGGAAGTGTATATGAATAAAGTCGATTTTGCGGCCTTAAATAAAGAGCGTAAAAAAAGAGGTGACGTGTTATTCGCCAATCCGCGCAACGCGACCAGCGGTTCGATAAAGCTATTGGATTCCACAATCACCGCCCAGAGAAAATTAAATTGTTTAGTTCATTCCCTGGGCCTCATCTCCGGGGCTAAAACCTATCAGAGTCACTGGGAATTTTTGGAGGCTGCCCGGGCGCTGGGATTGCGGGTTAACCACGAACACAACCGCCTTTGCCGAAATTTTGAAGAAGTTCTCGATTATTGCCATGAGTATCAAGAGAAGCGTAACCAAATCCCTTATGAAGTTGACGGGGTGGTTATTAAAGTTAATTCTCTCTCTCAGCAGCGAGAATTAGGGGAGACTTTAAAAAGTCCCCGCTGGGCCGTTGCCTATAAATTTCCCGCCCAGCAGGCGACGACAACGGTGGAAGATATTTCCGTCCAGGTGGGCCGGACGGGAGTTTTGACCCCCGTGGCCAGGCTCAAACCCGTCCAGTGCGCCGGGGTCACCATATCCCGGGCCACGTTACATAATTTTGACGAAGTCGAAAGGTTGAACGTGAAAGTGGGCGACCGGGTTTTACTGGAGAGAGCCGGCGACGTCATCCCCAAGATTATTAAAGTGGTCGAACACGCCAAGGGGGGTAAGGTAAAACATTTGAAAGTTCCGCGAAAGTGTCCTGAATGTGGCGGAAAGATTGCCAAACTTAAAGAAGGCGCTGTGGCTTACCGGTGTATCAACCCTTCGTGCCCAAAACAACTGGAATGCGGCCTTATCCATTTTGCCTCGCGGACGGCGATGAACATCGAGGGATTAGGCGAAGCGGTTGTTTGGCAATTACTCGACAAAAAAATTGTTAGGGATTTGGCCGATATTTATTTTCTTAGGAAGGAAGATTTGTTGTCCCTTGAATTTTTTGCCGATAAAAAGGCTGAAAATTTACTTAAGGCCATCCGGCAGAGTAAGAGTTTACCGCTGTCTCGATTTATTTACGCGTTGGGAATTATGAATATCGGCGAGAAAGCGGCTTTTCTTTTGGCCCAACGTTTTCATTCGTTGGAGCGTTTGCTGAAAGCCTCTGGGGAAGAATTGACCCATATCCATGAAATAGGAGAAGTCTCAGCGGATTCTGTCCGGAGTTTTTTTAGCCAGGAGGCTGCCCGTAAACTGATCGAAAAATTTAAAAAGGCCGGCGTGAATATGGTCGAACCAAAAAAGGAAGGGGTGGGAACCAAATTCGCGGCAAAAAAATTTGTGTTTACCGGTGAATTGACCCGCTGGGGACGCCATGAGGCGGCGGCCATGGTCAAACAAAGTGGAGGCGAAGTTGTCTTAAGCGTTAGCAAGAATACCGATTTTGTCGTCGTTGGGACCAACCCAGGGTCTAAATACGACAAGGCGGTCCAACTGAGTATAAAAATTTTGAATGAACAACAATTTGAGGAGATGCTCAATGCTTAAAGAATTTTATGAGGGGGCACGGCGCTGCGTGTCTTGGCTGCTGGTTTTGTCTGTGTTTGTTTTTTGTTCCGTGGGCTGTGAGCCACTACGCAAAAAATTCACGCGTAAGAAAAAAGAAAAAAAAGAGGTCGAGTCGATCCCCGTTCTTGAACCCGTTGAGTATCCGGCTAAAGTGACCACACCGGCCGAGACGTATAAATATCATTATTCCTTATGGGTGGTTTGGAATAAGGAGTTGTCGAACATCATGTTAGACAGGGACAACACCAAACGAAAAGTTTATCTACTGGATCAGGCGATGCTTAATTTACAGGCGCTGAAAGTTTTGGTGACCGATGAAAAACAGCAAAGACTTAATGAAGATCTGAAAGTTCTGCAGGAAATTCATGACGATTTAACGGCCGCCTTGTCTAAAAGGACGCTCAATAGACTGACATTAGATCTGACGAATGTGGAACGGAGAATTCGCCAGGAATTTAGATTTGACGCCATTAAGGACTATTTGCAACCCTGATCCTTTTAGAGATGTTTAAAGGAGCGGATGAAAATTCTGATTGACGATTTCCTTAATTTTTTATCGGTGGAACGCGGCCTGGCGCAGAATACGATTCTTTCTTACGGCCGGGATTTAAGGCGGTATGCCCAAGAATTGGATGACCGGGGGCTTTCTCAGGTCGAGCAGATAAAGCGGGAGATGATTACCAGCTACATGCGTCAGCAAAAAGATGCGGGGCTGTCCGCCGTTTCCATCGCGCGCAGTTTGTCGGCGATTAAAATGTTCCATCGTTTTTTGATGCGAGAACGTCTGGCCAAAGAAGACCCAACGGATTTATTGGATACTCCCAAATTATGGAAGCGGATCCCCGACGTCCTTTCCGCCCTAGAGATGGAGGCCATGATTAAAGCCGCGCAGGGTGGTCGGAACGCGCAGGCGATACGCGACCACGCTATTTTAGAACTTCTTTACGCCAGCGGTATGCGCGTCTCCGAACTGGTCGATTTAAAAGTCGAGAACGTCAACGTTGAGGTTGGGTTTGTGCGTTGTATCGGTAAGGGACGTAAAGAACGGATTATCCCCATCGGTAAGAAGGCTCAGGAGGCGGTCAAAAAATATCTGGCGAAAGCCCGAGGACAACTTTTGAAATCTAATTTTTCGGCGGCGCTTTTTTTAAGCCGGCTTGGAAAAAGACTCAGCCGCCAGAGTGTCTGGAAGATTATCAAACAGTATGCCCAGAAGGCCAACATCAAAAAGACGATCAAGCCGCACACGATCCGGCATTCTTTCGCCACGCATCTTTTAGAGCGCGGCGCGGACCTGCGTTCTGTGCAAGAGATGCTGGGCCATTCAGACATTTCGACGACACAGATTTATACGCACGTCGATAAGGAGCGGCTTAGGGCCATCCACAAACAATTTCATCCCCGGCCGTAGGATTATGAAGATGAGACTATTGACCTGTTTGCCGCCTAAAATTTCTGACGTTTTAAAAACTATTGGCCGATTGGCCGAGGCGCAAGGCATCCCGGCCTATTTCGTAGGTGGAGGCATACGCGATATAATTTTAAAAAGGCCCAATTTGGACGTCGACATTGTTTTGGAGGCCGACGCCATTAAATTCGCCAGGGGCATTTTGCAACGAAGTGGTTTTATCATTAAAAATGTTTACCCTCAATTCGGTACCGTGACTTTAGAGGATGTCGGCGGCGTTAAGGTTGACCTGGCCACGGCCAGAAAAGAAACCTATGCTCACCCCGGAGCTCTTCCCAATGTCTCAGCGGGCACCATACACGACGATCTCTTTCGACGAGATTTTAGCATCAATGCCATGGCTGTTTTGGTGAACCCTTCTGGGTGGGGGAATTTAGTGGACGATTTTAACGGACTCGTTGATTTAAAAGCCAAGAAGGTCCGTATTTTGCATGAGCAGAGTTTTATCGATGATCCCACGCGGATCTTAAGGGCGGTGCGGTTTGAACAACGTTTCCATTTTCATCTTGAAAAGAAGACCTTGGTTTTTTTAAAAGAGGCTTTACAGCGAAATGCCGTGGCGCACGTCAAAGCCCCGCGGTACTTTGAGGAGTTCAAAAAGGTTTTGGGGGAACTCCCTAATCCGTCGAAATGTCTACAGCGGTTGGGGCGTTTGGGCGCTTTGGGTTTTCTCAGCGACCGCTACCGGATGCCTAACGGGGCGATTCGACATATTTCTCAGATTGGAAAGACCATGTCGCGGTATCTGCAATCCGTTTCCCGGGATAAGATAGTTGAGCGCTGGTTGATATTTTTTTTGCCGCTCGTTTATAAACTGTCGTTGCCGCAACTTGAACGACTCATCAGCCGTTTTCAGTGTTCAGGGGAAGAGCGAGAAAAAATTTTTTCTTTTTGGCAATTTTGGCATACAATAGACCAACCTTCGTGGGCAAAAATCAGTCCACGGGACATTTATAAACGGTGTAAGCCAGTCAGCCTCGAGGGCTTTCTGGTTTTGAGGGTCTTGACAAGCTCAACGGCTGTCCGCTCGGCCATTGACCGGTTTTTAAAGGAATTCGCTGGCGTCCACCCAGAAGTCAATGGCGAAGATTTAAAACTGGCGGGGGTTAAGCCGGCCAAAAAGATGGGAGAAATTCTTCAGGAGATTTTATATCAAAAGATCGAAGGACGAGTCCATTCATACGCTGATGAAATAAAATTAGCGCAGACATTAAATTCAAATTAGGAGACGATGATGGATCGCATAAATAAAGTCAACCAAGCCATCAAAAGAGAAGTCAGTGATATCCTGAATACGGAACTTCAGGACCCCCGATTCCGGTTCGTGACCATCACGGCCGCTGAGGTCAGCCGGGACCTGCAGTATGCAAAAATTTTTTACAGTGTTTTAGGAGATGAGCAGAAGGCCATACAGGCTCAGGAGGCCTTGAATAGCGCCTCTGGACACGTCCGCAAACTCGTGGGTCAGCGCGTGCGTATGCGTTACACCCCACAAATCGAATTTATTTTTGACCGTTCCATTGAACACAGCATTCGTATTGAGAATGCGATCGAAAGGATCAAGAGTGGGCCGACAGAAAATTCTTAAAGCACTGCATCAGTATCAATCATTCCTGATCAGTACGCACGTTAATCCCGATGCTGACGGTTTGTGTAGCGAGCTGGCCTTGGCCTTATACCTTAAAAGTATTGGCAAACAGGTGCGTATCTTGAACGAAGAGAAATTTCAGAAGATGTACACGTTTCTGCCGTATGGACAGCTTATCCAAAAGGTCGGAGCTTATCCGGTGCATTGTCAGGCGGCGATTGTCGTTGATTGCGGGGACCTTGACCGGATTGGAAAGGTCAAAGATATTCTGGGTGAAGAGACGGTGATCATCAACATTGATCATCATGTGACCAATGATTCGTTTGGCGATTTGAATTTGGTGAAACCCCATGCCTCATCGACGGCTGAAGTAATTTATGAGCTTTTTAAAAAAGACAGGTTTAAAATCACAAAAGATATCGCCCTTTTACTTTACCTGGGCATCATGACTGATACGGGTTCCTTTCGTTATGATAATGCCTCGGCCAATACTCATGCTATCGTCAGTGACCTGTTAAAATTTAAATTCTCGGTGAGTCACTGGTATAAAACGATTTATGAAAATATCTCATATAAAGATTTTGAACGCTTCAATCTGCTTCTGCGTGACCTGAAGCTTACCCATTGGGGGCGGGTCGCCAGTCTGGTTTTACGCAAGGAGATTGCCGGGGCATTTTCCAAAGATTTTGATCTGCGCGATAAAATATTCTCATTTATCCGTTCGATCCGGGAAGTTGAATTGGTTGTTATTTTTACTGAGGTTAATCAACAAGAGACGCGGATCAATTTTCGTTCCAAACAGCGTGTCAATGTGGCTGCTTTGGCCGCCCATTTCGGTGGGGGAGGACATGAACGGGCCAGCGGTTGCTGGCTGAAGACAAATTATTCCGCCGCAAAAATAAAAATTTTTGAGCGCATTGGCGGGGTTTTCAAAAGATGAATGGCATTGCGATTATCAATAAACCTTCAGGCATGACTTCGCACGATGTGGTCGATGCCGTGCGCCGTAGGCTAAACATGCGCCGGGTCGGGCACGCCGGCACACTGGATCCATTGGCGACGGGTGTCTTGGTGATCCTGCTGGGACAATCCACAAAATTTTTTGACAAATTTTCAGGTTTCGATAAGGCCTATGAAGCGACCTTGACCTTAGGGCTAACGACCGACACGTCTGATATTCAAGGAAAGATTCTGAAGAATTCGCCGTATGGTCACGTTTCTAGAAAACAAGTCGAAGAGACTTTTCAAAAATTTGTCGGTGAAATCGAACAGATCCCACCGATGGTTTCGGCGATCAAGGTTAAGGGCAAAAGGCTCTACCAGCTGGCGCGGAGTGGTCTGGTGGTCGAGCGCGAACCGAGACCCGTCAAGATTTACTCTCTGGGCTTACTGGAATTTATTCCGCCTTTTGTGAAATTCTTTGTCGAATGTTCCAAGGGGATGTATGTCCGTAAGTTGGGGGAGGATGTTGGTGAACTGTTGGGCTGCGGGGCTTGCATTTCACAAATTCACCGGACCAAGGTCGGTCCGTTTCTGATCGAAAATTCCGTCGCGCTGGAGTCTTTTGATGAAAGTCATATACGATCTTGGCCAGCGTAAATATCATTTCAAAAATTCTATCCTTGCCATTGGTGTCTTTGACGGTCTTCATGTTGGTCATAGGCATCTTATCCGGAAAGTTGTCGCCAAGGCCCGCCTTTTAAAGGGTACGAGCCTGGTGATGACTTTTTCACCTCACCCGGTTCACATCCTCAACCCGTCGGTAAAATTACCGTTGTTGGCGACACTGGAACAGCGATTAAAATTAATGGCGGATTTTGGGGTAGATTTTTGTATCGTCATGCGCTTTACAAAGGCTTTTTCCTGTCTTTCTCCGGAGGGGTTTATCCACCGGTATTTAATTTCTTCTACCCATGTCCGGGAAATATTTGTCGGGGAGAATTTTCGATTCGGCAAATCACGGGCCGGGGATGGTAGGTTTCTAAAGAGATTTTTGAACCCTTTTAAGGTGAGGGTTCATGTCGTCAGAACGTTGCGTAAAGGGAAACACATTGTCAGCAGCAGCTATATCCGTCATTTAATTAGAGAAGGACAGGTGGGAATAGCCGGTCGACTATTAGGGCGGTATGTTTCCTGTTGCGGTCGAGTTGTGCGAGGAGATGGGCGGGGGCGTAAGTTGGGCTTCCCAACGGCCAATATCAATCCTCCCCGGCAACTCATTCCGGCTCCAGGAGTCTATCAGGCACAGGCCATTATAGGAGACAAGACTTATTGGGGGATGGTGAATGTCGGTTACCGTCCTTCGTTTACCAAACCCGATATTCCCGCAAATATTGAGGTGCATATTTTTGATTTTCGAAAAAATATTTATGGTATGACCATAACAGTACAATTTCTAAAAAAGATTCGTGACGAAAAGTGGTTTCCCTCCCCGGAGGCGTTAGTTAATCAACTTAAGAAGGATCAGGCCAAGATCAAACGCCTCTTCTCTAAATCTTCTAAAAAACGATAAATTTATTTTCCATCCCGCATTCGGCATTGTAATTTTTCGTTGTCTGCGATCAGTGCGTGGACTCTGAGAATTTTTTTTGCTGATTTCTGTTTTTAGCCATATCCAGCCGAGTTTGAGTAAATATCCCAAAAATTGCCTATTTTGCTGTTGACAGACTCCATGATGTTGACTATACTCCAGCCAAAGTGGAGGAAAGTGGAGGAAAGTGGCTTAAGGGGCGGAAACAATGTTTTATGGAGAATTTATTCACGGGATTGATCGCAAAGGGCGGCTAATTTTGCCTGCCCGGTTTCGCGATGTGGCCAAGGAAAATCAGATTGAAAAATTTTTTCTGACCCGGGGACTAGACCAGTGTATTTTCATGTTTGCCGAATTTGAATGGATGGCGCAGGAACAAAAATTCAAAAACATGCCGTTTACTAAAAATGAGACTAGAGCTTTTAACCGTTTATTTTTCTCCGGTGCCGCCGATGTTGTTCCGGACAGGCAGGGAAGATTTATTCTACCGCCGTACCTAAAAGATTACGCGGCGATCGACAAAGAAACGGTGATCCTCGGTGTGTCTAATCGCATAGAAATTTGGAATGAACACAAGTGGCGTGAATTTTACAAGAACACGAGCAGTTCATTTGAGTCTATAGCGGAGAACATTTTTAATGGTTAGCATGGCCCCTCATATCCCGGTGATGATGAGTGAAGTCCTCGAGTATCTTAACCCCAAGGAAGGCGATTGCATCGTTGACTGTACGGCTGGAGTCGGAGGCCATGCCGCAGGGATTGTTGAGAAGATCGGGTCTCATGGCCGTTACATCGGAATTGACCGTGATAATGATTCATTGAAATTAGCCAAAGCCAACTTCTCTGGGACAGGCAATGCCTGCGCGTTTGTCCATGACGATTTTCGTCATATTGATACAATTTTGAAGGAACTGGGTATTGACCAGGTGAATGGGATACTTTTTGACTTAGGGGTATCCAGTTATCAACTGGATGATCCCGCTCGCGGATTTAGCCTCAAGACGGAGGGGCCTTTAGATATGCGGATGGATCGGGAAAGTTTTATATCGGCCTATGATCTTGTCAATTCGTTGTCGGAAAAAGAAATTGCGGCGATATTAAAAAATTTTGGTGAAGAGCGCTGGTCCAACCGCATTGCCAGTTTATTGGTGAGAGAACGCCAGCGTCACCCCATCATGTCGACAAAAGATCTGTGTGAAATGGTTTTAAGAGCTGTCCCGCGTGGCGCCCAGCGCTATCGACTTCATCCGGCCACGCGGACCTTTCAGGCGTTTAGGATCGCCGTGAACCGGGAGTTGGAGGCCATTGATGTGGCCTTAGAGAAAGGTATCCGGCACTTGGCCAACGGCGCACGGATTTGCGTGATATCGTTTCATTCCTTGGAAGACCGGATCGTGAAAAATAAGTTTCGAAATTTTGTTCAGGAAGGTTTATTAAAATTGCCTTTTAAGAAACCATTGAAGCCGGGTTCCCAGGAGATTCATGACAACCCCCGTTCGCGTAGCGCACTGTTGAGGGTGGCAGAAAGGATCCGATGAAGTTAACAAAATTTTTCTTTACGATGTTGATTGTCACCGCGGTTAGTCTGGTTTATGTGCAGCTGCAGATTCAGATTTTCGATTTCGCCTATCAGGGCAAGAAACGGGAAAAAGCCATTACCCATTTGCTGGACACCAATAGTGAAGTGCGTTCCAAAATTTGCCTTTTGCAGTCGGCCAACCACCTGGGGGTGAAATTGTTGGATGAGAATTCTAAGGCGTCTTTAAAATTTCTGAGTCGGGACCAGATTGTTCAGTTGTCGATGCCCATGGTTTCAAAGATTGAACAGGCTTCGACCGTTAAAAGGGATAAAAATCAAAATCTTTTGGCGAATTTCTTTTTACTCAAGTCGCAGGCCGAAGCAGAGCCGATCCGTTAAACAATATAAGTCGTGAATCCTTCCAAACGTCATCTGCGTTTCAGTCTCATATTTCTTTTTTGTCTTTTCGGGCTTTTTATTTTTGTCATAAAGCTCATTTCCATTCAAGTTTTTAAGTCGAGTTACCTTTCCACTCTCGCGGAAAAGCAGCACAACTATTTCGTTGAACTTGAACCCAAACGAGGGGGTATTTACGACCGCCGGCTGCGGCCGCTGGCCGTTAACGTGGCGGCCTATTCCCTCTATGCCAAACCCCGGCAGATGACCGCGACCATGAAAAAAATGGCCGTGGAGGAATTAAATGAAACTTTGGGATTGGACAAAGGTTATTTGGAAAATCGGTTTAGCCGGAATAAATACTTTGTCTGGATTGCCCGCAAACTGTCCTTTCCGGTGGCCGAGAAGATTAAGGCGCTCAAGATCGACGGCCTGGATTTTATTAAAGAAAGCCAGCGGTATTATCCGGACCAGTCGCTGGCGGCCCATTTGATTGGATTTGCCGGCATGGACAACAAAGGGCTCGAGGGATTAGAGCTTAAGTACGATCATTATCTTCAAGGGGAATATGGCTTAAGCCAGATTATCCGCGATGCCCATAACCGGGAACTTTTGATTGAACGGGGATTTATTCCTCCCAAAAATGGTTTTGATTTGGTGCTCACCATCGATGAAACCATTCAATATATCGCCGAGCGGGCCCTGCAGGAGGGCTTTGAAAAACACCATGCGCAAGGGGCCATGATTATTGTCATAGACCCTAAGACTGGAGAAATTTTGGCTTTGGCCAACCGTCCTACATTTGATCTGAGTACTTTTAGCGCAAGCAGTACAGAAAGTCGTCGTAACCGAGCCGTGGTGGATATGTATGAACCGGGATCTGTGTTTAAGATCGTCACGGCCGCGGCCGCTTTAGAAGAAAACAAGGTCAAGGAATCAGACCCGTTCTTTTGTGAATACGGCGAATATAAAGTGGGTGGACATATTTTGCACGACCATACCAAACATGGGGTCCTGACATTTCAGCAGGTCATCGAACTATCCAGTAATATCGGGACGACGAAAATCGCGCAGTTTTTGGGGGCCGCCACGGTATATAAATACGCAAAACTGTTTAGGTTCGGTTCGCCGACGGGAATCAATTTATTGGGGGAAGTCCGGGGTGTTCTTAAAGATCCTCGTCAGTGGTCGAAAACGTCCATCTCTGCGGTACCTATCGGCCAGGAGGTGACGGTTACGGCCTTGCAGCTTGTTTGTGCCATCGCCGCTATCGCTAACGATGGTGTCTATATGCAACCACTTGTGGTAAAATACATCCGCGATCAGGAGGGACAGGTTATTAAAGAATTCACGCCTCAGGTATTGGCCAAAGTGATCAGTCCCGAAACGGCCAAACGCCTGCGTCAAATTCTTAAAGGGGCTGTCGATAACGGCACGGGGAAAATGGCGAAGATCGAGGAGGCCTCGGTGGGAGGGAAAACCGGGACAGCGCAGAAAGTTGTCAACGGCCAATACTCCCATGACAAATTTTACGCTTCGTTCATCGGCTTTGCTCCGGCGGAAAATTCCAAGATCGCCGTGGTTGTGGTGGTTGACGAACCTCACCCCAGTTATTACGGCGGGACGGTCGCTGCCCCGATTTTTAGAAAAGTCACGGAAGATGTGTTAAAATATCTCGCAACCAACCAAGCACCCAAGAACATTATCACGCTCAATAACCGATCTTCACAATGAGATTAAAAGAATTACTCGATAATTTATATCCCATCCCGATCCCCGACCGGTTCAAAGACATCGAAATAAAAGAATTGACCTGCGATTCCCGCCATGTCCGTCCCTCCAGCTTGTTTGTGGCTGTCAGGGGCACGACCCGTGACGGTTCAGAATTCATCCCACAGGCGATTGAGAAGGGGGCAGTCGTCGTAATTCGCGATGGTTTCCCAGTAGATGTACAAGCAGAACAGAATGTTTGTTTTTTGTCTGTTCCCGATACCAAGAAATTCGTGGTCGACCTCGCCCAGAAGTTTTTTGACTATCCCGCCCAAAAGATCAAAACCATCGGCGTAACTGGGACCAACGGAAAAACCACGGTGACCTACTTAATGGAGGCTATCTTTCAGAACGTTCAACGTAAATGTGCCGTTATCGGGACCGTCAATTACCGTATAGGAAATAAAATTTCTCCTTCGAAAAATACGACGCCCGGTTTAATTGAGATGCAGCATTCTCTGGCTGACATGCAGAAAGAAAACGCCGAGTATTGCGTTGTGGAAGTCTCCTCTCATGCCCTTGACCAAGGGCGCGTCGCGGGTATCGATTTTTCAACGGCGGTTTTTACGAATTTGACACAGGATCATTTGGACTATCACCGGGATATGGAAGAATATTTCCAGGCCAAGGCCAAGTTGTTTGCCGGGTTGTCTTCTCGGGCTTATGGGATTGTTAATATCGACGACTCTTACGGCCGGAGATTGTTGGCTATGACAGAAGCAAGGCTTTTAACATATAGCATCCGCCAAAAAGCCGACATTCAGGCAACGGAAATTTATCTTACGCTTAAGGGCACGAATTTTGATATATTCTATCCATCCGGGAAAATAAACATAGACGTCCCACTGGTCGGCGTGCACAATGTTTACAATATTCTGGCCGCCTTTGGGGCTGGCCTGGTCAACGGCATTAAGCCCGAGGACATGAAGAAGGCGTTTGAGAAATTCTCTCCCGTGCCGGGACGGTTACAGCCGGTCGATGCCGGACAGGATTTCTTTACGTTCGTCGATTATGCCCACACGGATGACGCTTTAAAGAATGTTCTGTTGAGTTTCAGGACGGTCAGCAAGGCCAGGATTATCTTGGTCTTCGGCTGTGGCGGTAACCGTGATAAATCGAAAAGGTCTAAAATGGGGCAGGTGGCCAGTCGGCTAGCGGATTATACGATTATCACTTCTGATAACCCTCGTCAGGAGAACCCGCAGGTGATTGCGGAGAATATCCTTGAAGGTTTTGAAGGAAATAACTATGAAGTTATTTTAGACCGTAAGGGAGCCATCCAAAGAGCGCTAAGACTCGCCCGAAAAGGAGAGATCGTCCTGATTGCCGGCAAAGGCCATGAGGATTCCCAGATCTTTCCGGACCGGATCGTTCCTTTTAACGACTGTGAAATTACCCGAGAATGCCTGCGCTATTTAGATTAGAAGAAGTTCTCAAAGCCACCGGCGGCAAACTTTTATCTGATTCCGCGAACGCAATTATCAAAGGCGTTTCGATTGATTCCCGGACGATTAAAAGAGGGGATATTTTTATTGCCATCCGGGGAGAAAATTTTGACGGGCATGATTTTGTTGGACGGGTTTTGGAAAAAGCTTCTGCCATCGTGGTTTCCCGCAAAGATGTTCCCGTGGGTTCCCGTTGCCCGGTTATTTTGGTCAAAGATACAGTCCGTGCCCTGGGCGATCTGGCCGCTTTTCACCGGCGCAGATTTAATATCCCCGTAGTGGCGATCACGGGTAGCGCCGGAAAAACGACAACCAAAGAAATGGCCGCGCGGGTTTTGGCGACACGTTTTTGTATCCTTAAAAATATCGCCAACCAAAATAACCTGATCGGTGTGCCGTTGACGCTTTTGCGGCTTAAGTCCCGGCACGAAATCGCCGTCGTTGAGCTGGGGACCAACCTCCCCGGAGAGATCCGCCGTCTGACCCAAATCACTCACCCAACGGTCGCTATCCTCACGAACATCGGCGAATCACATTTGGAATTTCTTAAAAGCCGTGCGGGCGTCTTTAAGGAAAAATTTGAGCTCGTGCGCCAGATGGCTGCTCGGGGGGTGGTCATTTATAATCAGGATGATGTCTTTTTAAAAGCGATTGGACGAAAACCGTTGACTCAGCGTTTAATTTCCTGCGGGACAATCAAGACGGCACGTTTTTATGCCGAAGGGATTGAAACGAACGGAAATAATCAAACACACTTTTTTTTGAACGGAAAAGATCCGTTCACACTGCGGACAAGCGCCCGGCATATGGTCGATAACGCCCTGGCGGCCATCGCCGTGGGGCAATTTTTTAAAATTCACCACGCCGGTATTAGAAAAATTCTAGCACGTTTTAAACCTTTAGATAATCGGGGAAGCCTGTATAAAGTTGGTCCGTACAAACTGATCGATGATACGTATAATTCCAATCCGGTTTCGTTACGCAGTGCCATTGGGTCTATCCATCAGCTGCCATATCGCGGCCGGAAAATTTTTGTCTGCGGTGATATGCTGGAACTGGGCCCGCAAACGGAGCGTCTCCACCGGGAGATGGGGCGACGGATGGCCAAGGCGGACATCGATATTTTGCTCACCGTGGGAAAACATTCCCGCTGGATCGCCGAGCAAGCCAGGAGCAATAAAAATATAAGCGTCTGTCACTGCCCGGATATCCCCACCGCGCAGAATCGGCTGGCGCGGTATCTAACGGCAGGAGACATGATTTTTCTGAAAGGATCGAGAGGGATTCATCTGGAAAGAATCGTCGAGTTTATCAAGGAGAAGGTGAACAGTTAAATGTTTTATTTCCTATCTGAATTTCGAGATCTATTTTTCGGTCTGAACATTTTTCGTTATATCACGTTCCGGACAGGCATGGCGGCGATCACGACATTTTTATTGTGCTTGATCTTAGGCCCGGTTTTTATTCGCTGGATGCGGGCCATGAACATCAAGGAAAAAGTCGAACGCGATGATTGTCCCCAATTAAATCCTTTGCATAGTGTCAAGACCGGGACCCCCACGATGGGCGGGGTTTTTATTATCGGGAGCATTTTGATCTCTACCTTGCTTTGGGCCGATTTATCCAATCATTATGTTCTGTGGACGATTCTAACTTTTGTGTGGCTGGCGGTTCTCGGCGGGATGGACGATTATATTAAATTAACCAGGAAGGGACACCGGGGGCTGAGGGCACGGGTGAAATTGTTTTGGCAGCTTGTCTTGGGCCTCATGATTGGTGTTTATATCTGCTTGAACCCCGCTATTCAAAAGACCATCGATATCCCGTTTTTGCGCAAGGTCGTCTGGGACATCGGCCTGTTTTATGTTTTTCTGACAGTGCTGACCATCGTGGGGACATCGAACGCGGTTAACCTGACTGATGGGCTTGACGGGTTGGCGATCGGCTGCGTATTGATGGTCGCCATGGGCTTGGGGATTTTAAGTTATGTCAGCGGGCATCTGAAATTCAGCGAATATCTTTTTATTCCCTATATTAACGGGGCGGGTGAATTGACGGTGATCTGCGCGGCGATTGTGGGGGCGAGTCTCGGGTTTTTATGGTTTAATTGTTACCCAGCGACGGTTTTTATGGGGGATGTGGGATCCCTGGCCCTAGGCGGTAGTTTGGGGGTCATGGCCGTTTTTATAAAAAAAGAATTGTTATTGATTTTGTTAGGGGGGGTCTTTGTGCTGGAGGCTCTCTCCGTGATCCTGCAGGTGGCCTCGTTTCGTTTGACGAAAAAAAGAATTTTTAAGATCGCCCCCATCCACCACCATTTTCAGTTGTCCGGATGGAATGAGTCGAAGGTTATCATCCGTTTCTGGATTATCGCCATTATCCTGGCCCTGTTTACCCTCACAACGATCAAAATTCGTTAACGATGAACCTCAAAGGTAAGAGAGTGGCCATCATCGGTCTGGCCCGCAGCGGAGTTTCTTTGGCGAAGATGATTTCGGGGGTGGGAGGACGTGTTTGTATTTCTGAAAAGGCGGCTTTTGATCCAGCCAAGCATTCTTTCGCTGGCTGGTTTGAGCAGCAGAATTTTGAAACGGAATTCGGCGGACACACTGTGGCTTTCATTGAAAAGAGCGATCTGGTGGTTGTTAGCCCGGGGGTTAATATTAAGGCGGAACCTGTTCTTTGGGCAAAAGCGAAGAAGGTTCCCGTGATCGGCGAGATTGAACTAGCCTGGCGTTTCTGTCCATGCCCTGTCATTGCGGTGACCGGCAGCAACGGCAAGACCACGACGGTGACGTTGATTCAAAGGATTTTAGAGGCCGCGGGCCATAAAGCAGTCGTCTGCGGGAACATCGGTTTTCCATTCTCCGATCATGTCCTGGGGTTGACGAAAGATCATTGGGTCGTTTTGGAGGTGAGTTCTTTTCAGTTGGAATCCATTGTCGAATTCAGACCCAAGATTGGCGTGATTTTAAACTTCAGCCAGAACCACCTGGACCGCCATACCGATCTGGAAGAATATTTTAACGCCAAAAAAAGAATTTTTGAGAACCAGACACGCGACGACTTTGCTGTTTTAAATGACCAGACCCCACGGCTGCATGTCTTGGCGGGAGAGTTGATGTCCCAGGCCCGTTTTTTTAACACGCCCCAGATGAAACGGCAATACCCATCCCTTAATCCCAATCATCTGGCGGCGATCACGGTGGCCGGTATCCTGGGGATAGGTCCGGAAATTTGCCGTAAGGTTTTTGACAATTTTCGCGGGGTGGAGCATCGCCTGGAGTGGGTGCGCCAGATTGAAGGGGTCGATTTTATCAACGATTCCAAATCGACCACCACCGAGGCCGGCCGCTGGGCCTTGGAAAATGTCCAAAGGCCTATTGTGATGATCTGCGGCGGCCGCGATAAACATATTGATTTTGCGGTGTTGCGTGAGTTGGTCAAACAAAAAGTCAAGAAAATGGTTGTCATCGGCGAATCGCGGGAGAAAATAAAAAACACTTTCGCCGACGTTGTCATTGTCGAGGCGGCCGACGATTTAAAGTCGGCGGTCTGTTTAGCCCAAGGGCTTTCTCAGCGGGGAGATGTGGTCCTGTTTAGCCCCATGTGCACGAGTTTTGATATGTTCGCGAATTTTGAAGAGCGTGGACGTGTTTTTAAAACCATCGTGAACGAACTATAGGCATGCGTGAAATCCGTCAATCGGTTGTGATGATCGTGACGACCCTGATCTGCTTGGGGGTCGTCATGATTTTTAGCGCGAGCGGTGTTTATGCCTTGCAAAACATGGGGAAGAGTACGTATTACCTGACGCGGCATTTGATGTTTCTAGTTATCGGTTTTATTTTGGCGCTGGTGATGATGGCGATTGATTACCGGACGTTGAGGCCAAAGGCCAAAGGGCTGTTATTGTTGTCCATATTCTTGCTCGTCTTGGTCCTGATCCCGGGGATCGGAACAGAACATTATGGGGCGCGGCGTTGGTTTCGTTTGGGCCCTTTGAGTTTTCAGCCATCGGAATTGGCTAAATTTGCTTTTTTGATTTATTTGGCTGATTTCCTGGCCCGCAAGGGAAACCTGATCAAAGATTTCTTTCGCGGTTTTATGCCAGTTATTATTCTTCTAGGCGGAGTATGCTTGCTGATTTTAAAGCAGCCCGATCTGGGGACGACGGTCTTTCTGTCGGTCATCACGCTGTTGCTCATGTTTGTCGCCGGGGCGCGTGTGGTGCATCTCGGGACTTTGGTCTTATTGGCTTTACCGGTGGTTTACTTACTGATTTTCCGTGTGCCTTACCGCTTGGCGAGGATTATGGCGTTTTTAAATCCCTGGGAGGACAGCCGTGGCATCGGCTTTCAGCTTTCCCAGTCGCAGATCGCCCTGGGGTCCGGCGGGTTATTGGGCGTGGGGTTGGGACATAGCATGCAGAAGTTATTTTATTTGCCGGCGGCGCATACGGATTTTGTTCTATCGATTATCGGTGAGGAGATGGGATTTTTCGGGACGCTGTCGGTGGTCGTTTTGTTTGGTTTGTTTATTTGGCAAGGGGCCCGGATCGCTAAGAGGACAAGCGATCCTTTCGGGTATTTTTTAAGTACCGGGATTGTGGCCATGATCGGTTTGCAGGCGGTCATTAATATCGGTGTCAGTATCGGGGCTCTGCCGACCAAGGGATTGCCCTTGCCGTTTGTCAGTTACGGGGGGACGGCGTTGGTTTTTCACATGGCCATGGTCGGACTTCTGTTGAATATTTCCCGGACGGAAGAATTATGAGAATTGTGATCGCCACGGGTGGCAGCGGCGGACACGTTGTCCCGGCTTTGTGCGTGGCTGAAGAATTGAGAAAGGAGGCGCATGAAATTTTCTTCTTGGCGGCCGGTGGGACGATTTTAGAAAAAATTACCAAGAACGGTTTTCAACTCCTGACCTTACCGGCGAAAGGATTATCTTTGTCATCCCCGGGTTCTCTGTTTACGTCGGTGTCGGCGATGATTCGGGCGTTTGGCAGGGCGTTTAAGTTTTTGAAGAATTTTCGTCCTGACGTGGCGGCCGGTTTTGGCGGATACGGTTCGTTCCCCGTGGTGTTAGCGGCGTTTTTTTTAGGCATCCCAACGTTGATTCATGAACAGAATGTCGTCCCCGGCCGGGCCAACCGTTGGCTGGGGGTTTTGGTCAGGCGTGTCGCGGTTAGTTTTGAAAAGACAAAAATTTATTTTTCACGGTCTAAAAGTGTTTTGACCGGATGCCCCTGCCATAACCGCCCCCCTTCTTTAAAACGGGAGGAAATTTGGGAGCGGTTTAATTTGGAGCCGTTCAAAAAGACGGTCGTGGTGATGGGAGGCAGCCAGGGCAGCCGTCGGATCAATGAAGAGTTTCTCCACGCCGCCCGACGGCTGAAAGATGATTTTGTTTTTCAGGTCATTCATGTGGCCGGGAAGAAAGATGTTGGTGCCTTAAGAGAGAGCTACGGGGAAATGGGGATAGGAAATGATGTGGTCGAGTTTCTGGATGAAATGGAATGCGCTTACAGCGTGGCGGATCTGATCGTCTCTCGGGCCGGGGCTTTGTCGGTTTGTGAAATTGCTTCTTTCGCTATCCCCGCTATTCTTATTCCCTACCCGTTGGCCGGCGGACACCAGAATGAAAATGCCCTTGTTTTACAAGAAGCCGGCCTGGCTGAGATTATCAGAGAAGAGGCCCTTTCCGGTGAGAAGTTAAAAGAAGCCATCCTGACAATGATGACCCGTCCCCGGACAAATTTCAGGGAGGAAGAAATTGTTATTGCCGACGCTGCTCAGCGGTTGGCCAAGGAGGTCGTATCATTAAAACGGTTATGAGGAATATTTTTGAAAAATTTTTTTTATTGAGCTTCCTTCTAGTAAATAGAACTCTAAAACTCTCGTCAGCGTCGATTCTACCAACGAGAGTTTTAGAGTTGGAAAGGAGAAGCTCAATAAATGCAAGAGTTCTTCTCTGTGTTTATTTTATGATGAGCCTGGGGCCTGTCGTCGTTGCTGAAGAAAAATGGCAGGAGCACCGCAGCTCGCATTTTGTTATTTATTTCAAAGAGGCCCCGCTGGATTTTATCCAGACCGTGGAAGAAAACGCTGAACGCTATTATGAGGAGATTACGCTCAATTTGGGGTTCACGCGTTATGAAAGCTGGACGTGGGACCAGCGCGCCAAGATTTATATCTATAATGACCAGGAAGATTATGTCGCCTCGTCCCGGCAGATCCAGTGGTCGCACGGGGCCGCGGCCGTTAAGGAGAAAACGATCCGGACATTCCCGTCGGCCCACGGATTCTTCGATTCCACTCTGCCGCATGAGCTGGGGCATATTATTTTCCGAGAATTCGTCGGGTTTCAAGCCGATATCCCGTTGTGGTTCGAGGAAGGGGTGGCGATGTATCAGGAAAAGGCCAAGCGCTGGGGAGCCCAAAAAGTTGTGCAGCGGGCAATGGCCGAAAATAAATTTATCTCTTTGCCCGATCTGGGGCGGTTGCGTCTTAATAACAACACTCCGGCTGAAAGGGTCGATTTATTTTACGCCGAGGCGGCGAGCGTGGTTTATTATCTGATCACGGAATTCAACAAATCCCGGTTTGTCAGTTTTTGTCAGGAATTAAAAGAAGGCCAGGATTTCAATAATTCCTTACAGGCGGTCTACAACCGCTTTAAGGATGTCAGAGAGTTTAACGACGCATGGGTCAAATATCTTCAAAAATGAATAAGCATTATCATCTGATTGGTATTGGGGGGATCGGCATGGCCGGCTTGGCGTCGTTGCTTTTAGCCAAGGGGCACAAAATCAGTGGCTCGGATATTAAGGAAACCATCCTGCTCTGCAAATTGCGCGAGCAGGGCGCGCAGATTTTTTTAGGCCATGCGGCCACCAACGTCGTCAATCCCGACTATGTGGTTTATTCTTCCGCCATTGACAGGGCCAACCCGGAAATGACGGCCGCCCGGCAGAAGAAGATTCCTCTTTTAAAGCGCGCCGAACTTCTCTCTCAGACCATCGGCGATCAATTAAGCATCACGGTGGCCGGGGCGCACGGCAAAACCACCACCACGTCCATGGTGGGCCAGCTTTTGCAGGACGGGGGACTAAAACCCACCATTGCCGTCGGGGGAATTGTCAACCAGGGTTCTTACAACGCCAGTTTAGGACAGGGGAAGTATTTTGTGGCCGAAGTTGATGAAAGCGACGGGTCTTTTTTGTATTTTTCGCCCTATTATTCAATTATCACCAACGTTGATTTTGAGCACGTCGATTATTATCATAACTGGAAAAATATTTTAAACGCTTATCGAAAATTTATCGAACGAACTCATTCCCAAGGGTGTGTCATTGGCTGCGGAGAGGACGCGCGCTTGGCCAATTTATTAAAGGAGTCTCGGCGGCCATGCCTGCTTTATGGCTTTTCGCGCGAGTTTGATGTTTGTGCGGAAAATATTTTTGTCGATGGACACAGTTCCAGGTTTGATTGTTATGTCCGGGGCAAAAAAGAGGGAACCGTGACGCTTAACGTCCCGGGCCGGCATAATGTCCTCAACGCGTTGGCGTGCGTGGGCGTCGGAGAAAAGCTTTCCTTGCCATTCGCGGTCATCGCTGAAAGTTTAGGAAAATTTTTAGGCGTAGAACGGCGTTTTCAGTTGAAATTTAAAAATGAGGATTATCAGGTCTATGACGATTACGGACACCATCCCACCGAGATCCGGGCGACGCTCGAGGCGGCACGGGCCCTAAAACCCAAAAGGCTCGTCGTGGCTTTTCAACCGCACCGCTACACGCGGACAAAGTTTTTGATGGACGAATTTGTTGCGAGTTTGATACTCAGTGATTATTTGATGATCACCGACATTTACGCGGCCAGTGAAAAACCTATCGCGGGTATCTCAGCCAGAGATTTAGCCGAGAAAATTAAACAAAAAAATGTCAATACGGTAACGTATCTTCCTAAAGAAGAGATCACAAAACACATTACGCAAATCCTCTCTCCCGGGGATATGATTCTTACCCTCGGGGCCGGAGACATCACTAAGATATCGGATGAACTAGCCACTACGTTAAACGGTCGGTGCGGCTGTAACAGGGAGAAACGTTAATGGACATTATCTCAGGGCCGATAGAACATTTAGGGCATATCGGGGTTTTGATGGGGGGGTGCTCCTCGGAAAGAGAAATTTCTCTAAGGTCCGGTGAGGCCATTTTTGCGGCGCTGAATAGGGCGGGCTGTCGTGTAAGCAAAATGGATATCACAACCGAGAAAGAGTTAACTATTGTTCAGCAGCTTCAAGACAACCGAATTGATGTGGCCTTTATCGCTCTGCACGGCCGGTTAGGCGAAGACGGACGTATTCAGGCCATTCTTGAGGGCTTGCGGATTCCTTATACGGGTTCGGGTGTTGAGGCCTCCCAAAAGGCTTTAAATAAAATTACGGCACAGAAATTACTCAAGGCAGAGGCTGTCCCCGTGGCGGATCATTTAGCCTTTAGTCGTGACCAGGCACTTTCTGATGAAGAAGTCTGGCAATTTTTTGACGGTAAAAATTTCATCGTCAAACCCGCTTGCGAAGGATCGAGCATCGGGGTCACGATCGTTCGGCGTAAAGAGGACATCCGCGAGGCCATCGCCCGGGCTTTTGAATACGGTCCGGAGATTTTGTTGGAACGTTTCATTCAAGGACGGGAACTGACCGTAGGGATTTTGGGCGATGAGCCGTTGCCGGTGATTGAAATTAAACCTAAGGCCACATTCTTTGATTTTGAGGCCAAATATCAGAGTGCCACCACCGAATACGAAATTCCAGCGAAAATTTCAGGGCAGCTTTCATCCCAACTGCAGACGATAGCGCTCAAAGCGTACCAAACGCTGGGCTGCCGTCATTTTGGGCGCGTCGATATAATACTGGATGATGAGAACCATCCTTTTGTCCTCGAGATCAACACGATCCCCGGGTTCACGAACACAAGTTTACTTCCCAAGGCGGCGGCCTTGCGGGGAATGAATTTTACACAACTCTGTTTAAGATTGGTGAGTTTTGCTTATGAAAAGGAAGAATAAAAAATTAAATCTGGCGTGGGTGCGTTTCTGGCGTAGTGTCATCTTCTTTATGCTCGGGGGACTGTGCCTGTTTTTTATTTATCAGAAAGTTTTAACGGCCTTGCGGGAGACGGATTACTTTAGAATCAAAGAGGTTTTGTACGACCCAACGCTGGAGTTTATTCGTCCGCAACTGGTTCAGGCCCTGATCGGTCGCAACCTGTTTTCCGTAAACGCGAACGAATTGCATCAGCATCTGCAACGCCAGTATCCACAGATCGCGAATTTGCGGATCAGCAAACGATTTCCCGACAAGGTTCTGATTATCGCCAAGCAACGGATCCCCTTTTCCCAGTTGAAATACGGTGATCAGGTCCTGACCGTTGATAAAGAGGGGACGGTCCTCTCCGTTAACTTGCCGGTTACGGGGAGTCTGCCGTGCATCACGGGTGTCAAGGCCAAAAAGGCAAAAATTCAGACGGGGGCGGTCATTCACGGAAAGAGTTTTTGGCTGGCCTTGGATTTGATTGAGAAGTTTCAGCTCAACCCAAAACTGTCGGCCTATAAAATCGATCGCCTGGATATCAGCAGTCTGTCGCAAATTTCCATTTTTCTATTAGCCAACCCGAAGATTATTTTAGATAATGAAAACGTCGAACAAAAATTGAAAATCCTAGGGGTGATGTTCACCCAGGGGCAAATGGACCTAACGAAAATTAATTATATCGATTTGAGGTTTAAGGAGCCTGTCTTAGGAAAAAAATGATCGGCGGTAAGATTTCTTGCGGTTTGGACATCGGTTCAAGGCAGATCAAGGCTAGTCTTGTGCGGCCGCGCAAAAACAGTGATCCGGAACTGATCGGTTTGGCGGAGTGTCCCACCCGGGGCCTCAAGGAATCGACTGTCACCGATCTGGGACAACTGGCACAGAGCGTGCAGGGATGCCTTTCGGATCTCTCGGTTAAGACGGGGATGAGGGTTAAAGAAGTCAATCTCGGTGTCAGTGGGCATTTTATCGAGGCGCGTTTTAGTCAGGCCGTCATTCCGCTTCTAGAGCGAGGCCATAAGGTCATTACGAAAATAGATATTGAGCGGGTTAAAAAGGACGCCTGCTTTTTAGGGATCAATATGGAAGAAGCTGTCTTGCACTGCGCTCCGATCATGTTTACCCTTGATGACCGTCACCAGGTGATCTCTCCCTTGGGACTGCATGGCCATAAGTTGAAAGTTGAATTGTTGATGATTGTGGCCAAAGAAAATCTTTTGAATAATGTCGTCAAGGCCGTCAATCAGGCTGGCTTTGAAGCGGCCGGTGTTCATTATTCGTCTTATGCCGCCGCCACCGCCGTTTTCGATCATAAGGCGATGAAAGATGGTTGCCTTTTGATTGACGTCGGGGCCAGTATAACTGGCCTGTTGTTGTTTAAAGAAGGGGTGTTACAAAAACTGGAATTAATCCCTTTTGGGGGAGAGGAAATTTCCACGGCCATCGCTTCCCAATTACAACTTTCTGGTGATTTAGCCGAAGATATCAAAAAATCCCACGCCGATGTCGTTAGTGAAGAAGATAAAAAGAGAGAAGAGATCCTCGTCAAACGCGAAGAAAATTATGTCCCTGTCAAACGGGACATGATTTTTGCCGCTGCCGATTCCAGAATCCGACAGTTCTTGACGCAGCTCAAGCAAATTTTTGATAATACGCCACAGGTCAGAGAAATAGGGACAGACATTATTTTAATCGGGGGCTCCGCGCTCTTAACGGGTCTTATCGAACGTATGGAAAGACAAGTTCAGCGACGGATAAAATTGGGAAAACTTTTGCTGCCAACGAGTTTCCGGAATATTGGCCCGGGCTTTTACGCGGCCGTCGGTTTGGCTTTAGCCAAGAAATCTTTTGGGGGCGGATTTTGGGAATCGATGGGAGAAGGTAAGAATAGTTGGGAAGTTTTGCGTAATCGGGTCCGCGAGTTGTATTATGAATATTTTTAGGTCCCCACCATGGACAATCTTAAGCGGAATCCCGTGCACTTTTTCCGCGCAGTAAATTAAAATTGATATCCTTGAGAATCGATCTGATCCGGATCAGCCCGCTAAAAATAAATAACATCCAAAATGAATTGAGCAACAACAGGACGACCGTAAGGTTACTGTTGCTGGCTTGAACAAGGGCTATCTGTTCGAGGGTGTTATCGGGTGGGGCAGCATTGTTTAAGTCGATAATTTTTAGAATATTAATGAAAGCTAAGAGAAAAATAAAGACGAGAAATATTTGGAAGAAGAGAATATAGAAATGCCCCATCATCCATTTGGCAATTTGATTGTCAATGTTCTTTACCTTGGTCATAAAAATTTGAAATGACATCGGCTAAACTCCTTTCCCTTCCCACGCCAATGAAAATTTCACAAGGCAATTTTAGCGGATGGTTCCTCTGCGGTCAATGGCGGAAAAAAATATATTTTCAGCTTAGAGCAATGGTGCTATAGTTTGGCATCTTTTAAATTTTTTTGAAATTCTTGACGGGCGCCCATAGCTCAATTGGATAGAGCATTAGTCTTCGGAACTAAGGGTTGGGGGTTCGAGTCCCTCTGGGCGCGCCAGTCTTCGCCAAAGTGCTCGACCTTCGGTCGGCCTTTGGCTTCGCCGGATGATTGCAAAGGCGAAGTTCGACGCGAATTCAGAAAACTGAGCCTGAATAGACCAAAAATTTCTGAAAGATTGCGA
>Ga0247727_10002562_pt1 | contig 41351 bp, 31 predicted proteins | sample WisWelCaveWW1625_FD_202498 | JGI IMG/M metagenome (GOLD analysis project Ga0247727, IMG submission 202498) | Biofilm microbial communities from Wishing Well Cave, Virginia, United States - WW16-25 | ecosystem: Environmental > Aquatic > Deep subsurface > Groundwater > Cave microbial mat | place...
GTCACTCGGCGCGAATCTGCCGCTGCCGGAAGGACTCGAACCGCCGAAGGGCCTCACGCTCGAAGCGAAAGACCGGCCGATCGTCGTTCGCACGTTCATGTCGGACGCGGGCACGCATGCGCTCGCCGTCGGCTTCCCCGGCGGCGTGTCGTTCGCGTTCGACGCCACGCGTTGCCGCTTGGCCTACGGCTGGACCGGCACATTCTTGAACGCCGGCCCGATCTGGAACGACCGCGGCGGCAGTCCCGCGGGCGTGCTTGGCCCGCGATTCTGGACCGCGCCCGCCGGCTTCCCGTGGTCGTTCAGCGATTCACCCGGTGCCCCGCCGCCGAATTGGTCGCGGCAGCAATCCGATCCGTCGCTCGGCGCGCCCGTCGCTGAAGGCAAGCTGGCGGACGTTCCCGCGCGGCTCCACTTCCAGAAATATTCGCTCGACAAAGACGGTAGGCCGACGTTGCACTACCGCGTTGACGTCGCCGCCGCCGGCGCGAATGGTGCCAATAACGCCGAACCGGCCGCAGTCGAAATCCGCGAACGATTCGCACCGCGCCAGGAACTGGCCGGCGTCGGCATCGAACGCCACTTCGAATTGCGCGCCCCCGCGCCGCTCGCCGGCTGGCTGCTCATCGGCCAATCGTCCGCGCCGCCGCGACTACTCGACGGAACCGGCAACGAGCTCGCCGTCGCCACCGCCAACGCGCCACTCGACCAACCCGTCGCCGGCCGCCACGCCGCGCTCACGCAGGGCAATTCCGGCATTCAGCTTGTCTCCGTCACCGCCGCGCCCGATGGCACGCGCTGGGCCGCACGCAAGGAAGGCAGCGACTGGCTCACGATGCTGCAATTCCCGCCCGGCCGCCCAAACCAAGCCACGCACGTGACGCTCACGATCTGGTCACCCTACCGCAACGAGCCAGCGATGATCCGCGCACTGCTCGCACGCGTCGCGAAACAGTGAATCGATCCTGTCCCAGAGCGTCAGTAATGTGTATTTTGAAACGCGATGCCAGACGAACCGATCAATCTGACGCCCAAGCCGGAAGTGAGCCGGAAGGCGCGCTGGAGTAATCGGCTCGGGATGTGGTCGCTCGTGTTATTCTTTTGTCCGTGCCTGCTGCCGCTGTTGCGCGGCCTGGTGATGGACTGGGGCGGCGTGCACGTGCATCCACACTCGGCGCTGTTCGAGGCGGTGCTAATCGGTTGTATCGTCATCGGCGTCGTGATGAACGTGGCGGCGATGGTTCTCGGCGTGTGGGCGTTGCTGGAGATTCGAGCCTCCGCCGGGCGGCTTGAGGGCAACGGGCTTGCGCAGGCAGGGATCGGCGGCGGGATCGTGCTGATGATTCTCGTGGCGCTGCTGATGCCCGCGGTGTATGATGCCCGCGAGGCCGCGCGGCGGACGCAGTGCAAATGCAACATGAAGCAAGTCGGTCTGGCCTTTCACAACTACCACGATGCGTTCAAGAGTTTTCCGCCATACGCAATTTGCGACGCGGATGGCAAGCCGCTCTTGAGCTGGCGCGTTGCGATCTTGCCATTCATTGAGCAGCACAAATCTTACAGGGAGTTTCATCTCGACGAACCGTGGGATAGCCCGCACAACTTGCCGCTGGCTGACCGAATGCCATCAAATCTTCGTTGCCCCTCGGACTTCAAGTCGTCGGCAAACGCATCGACCTACGTTATCGTGACCGGGCCGGGGACGTTTTTTCCGCACGACGGCCAAACGACGATCAAAGCTGTGACGGACGGCACGTCGCTCACAGTCATGGCCGGCGAAATTCTCCCGAACCATGCACCGTGGACCAAGCCGGATGATCCCGTTCTCGACCAATCAGCGGCAGGCCGCGGCCGGTTCTCCAGCGCCCACGCCGGTGGCTGGCAGGTGCTCATGGGCGACGGCACTTGCCGGTACATTAGCGAAAAGACGAAACCAACTACACTTCGAGCGATCCTCACCATTGCCGGCCGCGAAGTCGTTGATGAAGATGATTTTTGAAAGGGTCACGCGGCTCAACCCAGTAACTGGTGATTTAGAGTTCGAGCTTCTCCAAGAACTGCTGGACCTCTTTGAACAGCTTGACCAGCGATTTGTTCAGTTCGTCGAGTCGTTCGAGCCGCTCGCGCAATTCCGCGACGCGGTCTTCATCTTGGCCCGCGGCCTGGATTTGATCGACGAGGCCCTTCACTTCCTGGCCCAGTTCGCGCGACCAGGCGCTCATCGAGCGTCGCGCCTTGAGCAGCGTGAGATGATCGCGTGCGCCGAGTAGCGCGTGGATGTTCTGGTCGATCTCCTGCCATTTCGCGTCGAGATTGCGGCTCGTGATGCCGGGCAGATCGCTTTCCACAAACGTGCGGGCACGCTCGTGCTCCGGACTCTTGGTTTTCAAATTATTTTGCAGGCGGCGCAGCTCCGCGGAGAATTCCTTGTTGTCCGGCGCGACCTCGACGAGTCGCTCGTAAAGCGGCACCAACCCGGGCCAGTCCATCGCCTTCTGCCGGTCGTTGATGCGGCCCAGGATTTCGTCGATCGTGTTTTTTTTGTCGAGGCGGTCCGCCCACGCGCTGAACTCGGCGAGCGTCTTGTCGAATTGTTTCGCTACCTTTTTGTCGGCTGACTCGCGCACGAACGCGGCAAGGGCCGACACGTCCTCGCCGTCGCTGCGGGCGCGGGATTCCGCCTCGCGCGTGCGCTTCTCCACTTCTTCCAGCGTGATCCGCTGCTGCCGCCCGCGTTCCACCAGCTTGCGCAGCTCGGCCGTGTCTTTCGCCTCGGCCTTGACCTTGAGGTCTTCGCGCAATCGCAGATCGACGCGGTACTGGTCGTCAATCTCGTCGAGCAGTTGTCGCAGCGGCCGCACGAATTCAGCGCGGCGGCCGCGCGTCTGCAGCTCGAAGACCAGCGGGTCGGCACTGGCGCCGGCGAGCAGCGGTGCCTTCAGCACGAGGTCCTCGTAGCGAACGGACACAAACTGCACGCCACCGGCGGGCGCGTCGAACCTGACTGTGCCCGTGCTGTCGGTGATGCCGCGCGACGCAGCCGCATCGGTCGAGTATTGCTGGGGCGAGACAAACACCTCGCAGCCCTCGTGCGGTTGTCGGCCGTCTTTGCACACAACGTTGACGCGCACCGCGGCTGGACTGCCGCGGGCCGGACGGGCCAAAAACCGCACGCCGCCCGTGCCGAGCTTTTGAAACATCGCGCCGCCGTCGGGGCCGACCAGCTCGCACTCCGCGCGGTCCGACTCCCAATTACGCAGCACCAGAAACGACCGGCGATAACGCGTCGCGTGCTCGCCGCCGCTGCCGCCGCGCGCGATCGGCTCGCTCATGACCTGCAGGCCGACTTCACGGTCCAATCCGAGCCACGGCCGGTACGCGCGCAGCCGGCTGCCGGCCCGAAACTCAATCTGCACGTTCGTCCCAGTCGCCGAACGCACCTCAGCGATCGGCGTAAACGCTTGAAGCAGCACGCGCCCGACTGTGCTGGGAACCATCTCGCGCTCGATCGTGCGCGACTCGCAGAGCGGCCCTAAAGTCTGAAACTGCGGATCGTACTCGCGCGCCTGTAGCACGAACGAATTCGCCTGCCGCCCCAAACGCAGCAGCAACAATCGCTCTTCGCTCGGCCAGTGCGAAACGATTTGGTCTACGGACAGCTCGTGCAACGATCCACGCGGAATCGGGTCTGCGTCGTCGTCCGGCAAGAAGCGAAATCGGTGGTCGGATCCGAGGACCGCCTGAAAGATTTTCTGCGCGTGTTCGCGCAGTTCGCGCTCGAGCACCGGCGTCAACGCCGGATCGCGTTCGAGTTCGACGCGGCACGCGATCGTGTACGCTGGCGACCCGTCCGCGGCGGCACAAGGCGTCGCGAGCAAGCCGAGCGCCACGATGACGCCGGCCGCACCTAGGCAGCGCCCGATTCGGCGATCACAGGGCGGCACGCGCCGCGGGATCATTCGTGGAAACCACATGGCCGTTCTCCAGGCGAAGTGCTCGATGACAGAAACGGCGAACAAATTCCTCGTCGTGCGAGATTACCAAATAGCTCAGTCGCAAGCGACGTTGTGCCCACAAGAGGAACCGCGCGAGCACCGCTTGCAACACGGCGTCAACGCCCGCCGTCGGTTCGTCCAGGACGAGCAGCCGCCACGGCTCGTCCGGTCGCGGCTCGATCGGGCATCCGAGCGCCGCCAGACACCGCGCCAGCGCGACCCGCTTCCGCTCACCGCCGCTCAGCCGATACGGATACGCCGCGAGGATCGACGGCGGCAGCGCCAGTTCGTCGAGCAGCCGGGCCGCGAGCCGAAGACCATCGGTCGCAGGCAGTCGCGCGCGAAAAACCTGCAACGCCTCGACCAGGCTGTCGCCGACGCGGGCGGCCGGGTCCAGCACCAAATCCGTGTCTTGATGGAGCATCTGCACCAATCGCCGCACGCGGGCCCGATCGGCGCTCCGTCGCTGAGCGATACTCGCTGGCTGATCGCCGGCGCAAAACTCGACGCGACCGCTCGTCGGTTCGAGCACGCCGACGATGATCCGCGCGAGCGTTGTCTTGCCCTGGCCGCTCGGCCCCATAATGCCGAGTCGCTCGCCCTCGTGCACGTCGAACGACACGTCGGCGAGCACCGTCTTCGATTGGCGGCGCAGCCAGCGAGTCGTGAATTCCATCGAAACGTGTCGCACGCGGAGCACGTGGCCCGCTGCGTCGATTTCCTTTGACGGCGTCATCATCGTGGCGGCAAGCAGCTCGGCCGCGGGCAATTCGTCCAGCGGATGACGCGCGCAGCGCAGCCGGTGCGGTTCGTCGCCGCCATCTGCCTCGGGCAACCGAAGTGTCACGACGCGAAGCTCCGGAGTGACCTGCGAACAAGTGGCGTCCGCCCAGCGGCAACGCGGCGCGAAGCAACATCGCGCCGCGGAGACAACCGTACTCAACGCGGCGTTCGAATCAAAAAACGGCACGTCCGCGCGGCTCGCTTGCGACAGCAGCCGCGCGTATGGATGCGCCGGCCCGCGCCCGCCGAACACGTCGCGAGTCGGCCCCGCCTCGGCCACCTGTCCGCGGTAGAGCACGAGCGTCTGGTCACTCACCTGCCGGATAAGGTCAATGTCATGACTTACGAGCACCATCATCATGCCGCGCAAACGCAGCCAATCTCGCACCAACTCGACGAGCCGCGACTGCGTGTCGGCATCGACCGACGCGAACGGCTCGTCGGCCACCAGCACACTCGCGCCGCGCAGGCTGGCCATCGCCAAAAACGCACGCTGGCACATCCCCGTGCTCAACTCGTGCGGAAAGCGGTCGAGCACGTCCGGGTCGAGGCCGACGTCGGCGAGGACGGTGGCCGGTGAGGAGTGAGTGGCGAGTGGCGAGGAGTGAGTGGCAAGTGGTGAGTGGTGAGTGGCAAGTGGTGAGTGGTGAGTGGTGAGTGGTGAGTGATTTGCGTGACGCGCCAGTTTCCGCGCGCAGCGGGCAAGTTGCCAGCCGATGGAGCGGTGCGGATTCAAGCTGGCGCGCGGTTCCTGAAAAAGCGTGAATGCGTGGCGACTCGCCAGCTCGCGGAGTTGGCCGTTCAGCAATCCGGATCCGTCGAAATCGACCGCGACACGGCTAGTCGCCGGCTCGCCACGCAGTTGGAATCGAAATCGTTCAGCCGTCACGCGGGCCGTTGCCGGCAACAAACTGCCCAGCGCCAGGCTCAGCGTGGTCTTTCCCGACCCTGATTCGCCCGTGATGCCGAGACACTGCCCGGCGCGCAGCCGAAAGCTCACGTCAGAGACGATCGGCCGATGCCGGCCCACGGCCTCGTCGAACAGCTCGATCGTCAAACCGCAAACGTTAAGTTCTTGCTCGACCGCGCACATGATTCTATCGACCCAGCCGGGAATGCGGCGTGGAAACTCGAAGTGGGATCATGGCCGCATTCTGCCGGTTTCCTGTACTCAGGCCAGTACATACCACGCTTTGGACAATAAGACGATTCTCGTAGCGGACCGCGACCGGATCGTCCTCCATCTTCTCGATCGCGTCCAACACGTTGCGACCTACCAGATCGATTGCTTGGGCATCTTCGAAGTCGAACCTGATATTTCTGCGGTGCGCCGCAATTAGTGCCCGGACTACGTTGGGTACGTTGCCGCCCGCTGTCAAACGTGTGGCTCGAGCGGTTCGTTCGGATCAATCGATTCTGCCGGCTCAAGCTGCCGCACGACGACGCGGTGTCCCTTGACCGCGACGACGCGCACGAGGGTGTCGGGATCGATGATCGTGCTTTCGGCGAGCGTGTCCACGCGGCGGCCGTTGAAATCAGTCATGCCCGCCGGCCGCAACTGCGTCAGCGTCCGGCCGACCTGACCGATCAGCGTGTACAATTCGCGGTCGGCGTCGCTTGTGGGACCGACGTCTTGAGGCTTCGGCGTCAGCATCATCCGCCGGCCGAACGGCGTCTGCGGCCACATTGTCAAACCAACCCCGATCGCCATCGGGACTGCGACCAGCACGACGACCAGAAACAGCATGCCGTGGTTCACACTCTTGTTGAACGCGATTACTATGCTCGCGACGAGCGACACCGCCGACATGACGCCGAGCACGCCGCCGGACGGAATGAACAGTTCGGCGAACAAGAGCATCAGGCCAACGCACAGCACGACAATGGCCCAGAGAATCGATGTGGTCATTATGATTGTTTCACCACGACGCGGTTGCCGGTGATCTGGATCACGCGGACTCGCTCGCCCGCGTCGATGTAATCGCCCTCGGTGACGACGTCCACGAATTCATCGCCGAACCGCACGCGGCCCGCGGGCCGCAGCGCGGTCATCGACACGCCCTCCTGTCCGTCCAGATGTCTGAACTCGCTCTCCTCGACCGCGACCGAGCCATCCGTGCCGGCCATCGCCGGCTTCAGCACTACGCGGCCCAACAGCGGCACGTCCGGCAAATACTTGCCCGCCAAAAACGCGAACGTAAACAAACAAGCGAACGCGAACACAATCGAACCCAAGTGCAACGCCATCTCGCGCCACTCGTGCGTGCCCGACGGCAACACAAACGTTTGGCTGGCCAAGATGATCGCCACGATCATCATGATGATGCCCGTGAATCCGACCACGCCGAATCCTGGAATCACCAGAATCTCGATGCCAAGCAACAGGAAGCCGCCGAGAAACAGGATGATTTCCAGCGTCGTCGCCGTGCCGCCCATCACGTGGCTCCAGAAAAAGAGCATGGCACAAACGGCCGCAATCACGCCTGGAAACAGCACGCCCGGCAGTTTCAATTCCAAATACAGGCCGATGAAAAAGCCAACAATCAACACAACGCTCATCAGTTCGGTGTTGAGCAGCCAGATGAGAAAATCGACCCAATTCGGCGTGACCTCGGCGATCTCAACCTCCTCGAGGCCGCTGATCGTTTTCAGTCCGTCGAAACTGTCCACGAGGTCGCCGGCGAAATCCAGCGATTGAGCCTGCTGGCCGTCCATCGTGAGAAACAGGCCCTTGTCCTTGACGATGCGACGCACGTCCAGGTCCTTAGCGTCGGCGCCTTCGAGTTCCTGCTCGGACATGAACAACGTGCGGCCCGTGCGCTTGTCGTGTACCTCCTTCACGACCAGGTCTTTGACGACCATCGCTCGGGCGAGCGTCGGCGGATAGTGATTGGCCTTCGCGATCGATTCGAGTTTCGACGCGATCACGGAGATCATTTTTTCTTCGACGTATTGGAACTTGCCGTTCTCGTCCTCGATCATCGCGCCGCAGTCGCCCAATTTGGCGTCGGGGTGCATGATGATTTCTTTGCAGCCGAGCGCGATGAACGCGGCCGCGCTGATCGCGTTTTCGGGTATGTACGCGACCGTGCGAACGCCCTCCAAGTCCACCAGGAACTCGGCGATATCCAGCCCCGCGAGCGCGTCGCCACCGTAGCTGTTGATCTCGAAAATGAAAAAGTTGCGGCCGCGCTCCTTCGACTCTTTGACGTGCCGGATCACGTACTCTTTGGTCAGCACCGTGATCGGGTTGTCGTTGATGACGATGCGGACCGGCTTCCAGTCCACGCCAACGCGGGCGTCTTCGATCGCGACCTTCGCCGGCAGCTTGTACAACTCGGCCACTTCGGCCCGCGTTTCGGCCGTCAACTGGGCCATGTTCAACTGCGTCCGCAACTGGTCGCCGGTGAAATTGCCGAGTTGCCCGGCCTCGATCAGCACTTCCTTGCTGCGAATCTGCTCGGTCTCTTCCAGCTTCTTCAAGTCCTCGTCGAGCACGAATCGCGTGTCGCGCGCGGTGACGACCTTCCAGACGCGGTATTTCTTGTCGAGCATGCCGAGGATCACGGCCTGGTGCGAGGGCTTGCGGCGCCGCGCGAGATCGGCGTACTCCGAAAGCATGCCCGCACCGATGGACTTTTCGTCGCGGCCAATATCGCCAATCGACGACTTGCGGCTCACGACCAGTTCGTCCGTCGCCAGCGCGACCATCACGGCATGCCCACTGAGCGGCTCGCGCACCAGCGCGACCGACTTCGCACCCGAGATGCCTTCGATGTAGCGGGCCAGGTTCAGGCAGTTGCCGTAGTCGCTCTTGCCCGGTTGAATGTCGAAGATGATCACGCGGGCGCCGTCGTTGAGCAGCGCCTCGCAGTCGCGCCGGACCCGCTGCGTGGTGGACGATGAAATCGGCGTCGGGATCGTGACGAAACCGCCGGAGTCCTGGCCCTCTTTCTTCTCGGCCTTCTGAGCAGCCTCGGCCGGCCCCCACCATGTCGCCACACCGAGCGCAACGAGCGCGGACCACACAGCCAGCCGAATTCCGCGCACAGGCTGATTGAACTTTTTCGGGATCACGTGCGGTCGTCGATTCATCTTAAGTGGCACCATCGGTCGCTCCGATTGCTCCGTTTCTGGATGATGTTCCAGCGGTATGCGAGCAACGGCTGATTATATGGGCCGCACGATTGCCAGTCAAAACCGAGCGGCAATCAAGTCCTTACCGGGCCGCGGCGGCGGAGTTACGGAGCCAGCGTGCACTCAGGCAGCTATCGACGCGTGCAACGCGGCGTCAGCACGGCGACGTTCGACCGCCGCCCGGCGAACGAGCCGAGCATCGTGACCGGCTGACGCCGCGCGAGCGTCGTGATAATGCGGTCGATGGCGGCAATCGCGGTTGTTTCGTCGCGGCACGAATCGGTCAAGACTCGGGGAAGCACGAGTGGTGTTCTTCGGCGGCGATCGTATGCCAGCGACACACGTCAACGCAAGAAGGACGACGGCTCGCGGATTTTTCTTGGCACGCGGGCCATCGGGCGACATAATATCCACCGTGTGCTTGCGACGCCCCATTCCGGCCAATTCCAAAACATCGTTGACGCGACCCCGTTACGTGCGATTTGTCACTTCTTGAGGAGACGATCATGTTAATTTCGATGCGAGCGGAGAATTCGGGAACAGCACGGAAACGCAGTCGAGCCGCTGACTCAGCTCGGCGGATGAGCGTCGAGCGATTGGAAGACCGTGTCTTGATGTCGGCCGACTCGGTGCTCGACTGGAACGCCGTCGCGCTCGGCGCGGTGGCGGCCGATCACAGCGTCGCGACGCCGGCGCAAGGCGGCCCGACTCGCACGGCACGGGCGCTCGCGATCGTGCACGGGGCCATGTTCGACGCCGCGAATGCGATCGATCATTCCTTCACGTCGTATCTCGTGCACCGGAACGGCCCGAAACGGGCCTCGATCGACGCCGCAGTCGCTCAGGCGGCGCACGACACGCTCGCCAATCTTTATCCACAGCAGACCGCCACGTTCGACGCGGCACTGGCCGCGACGCTCGCCGGCGTGCCGGACGGCCCCAATGAGAAAAAGGGCATTGCAATCGGCCGAGTCGTCGCCAAGAAAACCCTCAATGCCCGCGCGGACGACGGCTCCGCCCTCGATCCGCCGTACACCGAAGGCACGTTACCCGGCGAACATCGTCAGGACCCGCTGCACCCGACCCAGGGATTTCTCACGCCGGGCTGGGGCAGTGTGACGCCGTTCGCCATGACCGACGGCGCGCAGTTTCGCTCGGAGGCCCCGCCGCTCCTGTCGAGTGCCGAATACGCCACGGCGTTCAACGACGTCAAAGTCGTCGGCGCGGACGATGCCGAAACGAGCGACCGCGACGGCAACGGCATGCCCGACCGCACGCCGGAACAGACCGTGACCGGCATCTTCTGGGGCTACGACGGCAGTCCCGGCCTCGGTACGCCGCCACGCCTTTACAATCAGATCGCGCGTGTGATCGCCGTGCAGCAGGGCAACACCGAAATTCAAAACGCTCGCATGTTCGCACTCATCAACATCGCGATGGCCGACGCGGGGATCGCGTCGTGGGAAACGAAGTACGTGTTCAACTTCTGGCGGCCGGTCATCGGCGTTCGCGAGGCCGATCCAGGCACCGGCCCGAGCGGCCTGGGCGACGGCAACGCGGCAACTACGGCCGAGGCCGGCTGGTCGCCGCTCGGCGCGCCGTGCAGCAACGACTGCGGCGCGGTCACGAACTTCACGCCGCCGTTCCCCGCGTACACGTCCGGCCACGCCACGTTCGGCGCGGCGATGTTCATGACCCTCACCAATTTCTACGGACGCGACAACATCGCCTTCACGTTCACGTCCGACGAGTTCAACGGCGTCACGACCGACCAGAACGGCAACGTCCGCCCGGTCGTCACTCGCACGTACTCGCGACTCAGCGAGGCGGCCGAGGAGAACGGCCAGAGCCGAATCTACCTGGGGATTCACTGGGTGTTCGACAAGACGGCCGGCATCGCACAAGGCAACGCGATCGCCGATTACGTCTTCCAAAACTTCCTGCGTCCCCGCGCGGCCAATTGACGCAGGCGCAAGTTTTTTCCGCCGACCGATGGTCGCACGTGCCGGAACGTCCGAATCGGCAGCGGCGCGTGGTTAGCTCGTAAGCAGTCGATCGAGTGGCGTGCCTTCGCTCAACTTGATCGGCCGGCCGATCGGTGTGATGTAGCTCTTGTCCGGTTTGATGCCCATCGCGGCGAGGACGGTCGCGTAGAGGTCGTCCACGGTGACGGGGTCTTTCGGCGTTGGGGCTCCGTCGCGATCCGTCTCACCGATGACTTGGCCGCCGCGGATGCCGCCGCCGGAGAGGGCAACGGAGAAGCCGGCGGGCCAGTGGTCGCGGCCGTCGGCGGGGTTAATCTTCGGCGTGCGGCCGAATTCGCCAGTGCAAAGCACGATCGTCGAATCGAGTAGCTTGTGCTCGTGCAAATCGCGGATCAGCGTCGCGAACGCGGGGTCAAGTTGCTTGGTTTGGACAGTGGTGCCGCCGAAGTTATTCACGTGCGTGTCCCAGCCGTTCAGGGCGACTTCAACGCAGCGCACTCCGACTTGCACGAGGCGGCGCGCGGCAAGGCAGCCACGGCCGAACGGCGTGTCGCCGTAGGACTCGCGGAGCGACTCCGGCTCCTCGTCAATGCGGAACGCCTTCAACTGCTCGGAACTCATCATCTTCAGCGCCCGATCCACAGTCTCGCGGTGCATCGTCTTCTTCGATTGAGCCGGATGCCGCAGGCCAAACGAGCGTTCGACGACGTCGAGGTTCTTGAGTCGCCGCTGCTGGCGAACTTCAGGAAGATAGCTCGTCAGATCCGAGAGCGGGTCGCGCGGATCGTAGGTGCGGAACGCGTCGAATTGCTCGCCTAGGTAGCCGCCGCGCGTGGCACGATCGCCGGAGAGGATCGAAACATACCGCGGAATCTCCGCGCCGTCTTCCGGCAACTCCGCGGCACAGATCGCACCCAGCGACGGATGAACGACCGTCGGGTTTGGCCGGTAGCCGGTCTTCATCAAATACGTGCCGCGTTCGTGGTCGCCTTCTTTGGTCATCATCGAGCGGACCAGCGCGATGTGCTCCATCTGATCGGCGATTCTCGGCAAGCCGTCGGCGATTTCGATGCCGCGCGCCGCCGTCTTAATCGCCTTGGTCGGCCCGCCGATCGCCAGGCCCGGCTTCGGATCGAACGTTTCAATCTGACTTGGGCCGCCGCCCATCCACAACATGATGAGTGCCCGCGCCCGCGCGGCCTGCGGCTTCGGCGAGTCCAAATCGTCCGCCAAACCAAAATGATTCGCCGCCATCCAGGCCAGGCTGGACAGCGACGTGATGCGGCAGAAGCGGCGGCGCGTAACGGGTTGCATGACTAGTCCTCAGTGATTCCACGAAAACTCGGTCGAATTGATCAGCGACCACAGCATGTCTTCAAGTGCATTCGTGCGGTCGTCGCCCTTCAGCCCTTTCAGTTGTTCGACGAAATGCGTTTCTTCGTCGGCAGTCGGCGGACGCGTCAGGCAGACGAGGTAGGCGACTCGCACGCGCGACGGGTCCGACGGCGCCAGGAGGTTGATGCGCCCGGCAGCGTTGAACGGGCCGGCCTCGATGCGCTCGCGCGGCATTTTGCCGTTCATCATGACGAGCCGCTGCGGAATCGTGCCGATGTGCGCGTTCAGTTCTTCTTCGCCCGCGTCGCCATAATGCTTGATGAAGTCGGCGGAGCTTATGAGTCGCTGAGTCCGAATGATGATGTGCGACTCGGCGTCCACGGTGCGAAGCGACGAGACCTGGACGAGCGATCCGGCGATCTGCTCGGAGCGGAGCCGCGTGAGTGGGTACGCGGCGAACAATTTTTCTTGCTGCTCGGTGACTTCGCTCGCGCCCGTCGCAGCCATCGTAAACGCTCGCGTCGCGGCGATCACGCGAATGAGCCGCCGCAGGTCGTAGTCGTGCGTGCGAAAATCTTCGGCCAGTGCGTCGAGCACGCCGTCCACGCGCGGCTCCGCTTCGAGATCGTCCACGGGTTCGCAGATGCCCTGACCGAAGAGCAGCGTCCAAACGCGGTTCACGATCGCTTGAGCAAAATACGGATTGGACGAGCTAGTGACCCACTCGGCCAGTTGCTCGCGTCGTCGCGCGGCCGCGTGGGCATCCGCGTCGGTGGCGGCGAACGGCACGCGCGGCGCAACCTCGCGCTGCTCTTTCGTCTTGACGTCCTCGACCTTGAACTCGCCGTCTTTGTCGTCGATGCCGCGGAACGACTGCTTCGCCTGCGCGTAAAACGCGGCCAGCCCTTCAAAGTCGCGCTGCTTCCACTCGGCGAACGGGTGATCGTGGCACTGAGCGCAGTCGATGCGAATGCCCAAAAAGGCACGCGTCGTGCGCGCCGCCAAGCGAATCGGGTCCGGCCCCTGATCGGGGATCACCTGAGCCGTAATGAAGTTCGTCGCGGGCTTGTCGGTCCACAGGCCTTGGGCCGTAATGATCTCGCGCACCAACTGATCATACGGCCGGTTGCCGGCGATCTCGTCGCTCAGCCAATACACGAAGCGGCGGCGGCGATAAATCAGAAACGGACCTTCTTCCGTGCCGACAAACGCCCGCGCGAATCGTTCGGCGAAATAGTCCGCGAAGCGACGGTCGGCGAGCAGACGCTCAAGGAAAGCGTCTACTCGTTCCGCGGCGGGCAACTGTTCGAGCGAGCGGATTTCTTCGAGCGACGGAATCGTGCCACACAGTCCGAGCGACAGGCGCCGCACGACGGTCATCGGATCGGCGGCCACGCGCGGCTCGACGGCGGCCTGATTCCACGCCGCCTCAAAAATCTCATCCACACGACGCACGGGCTGCCCGATTGAGCCCGGCACGGGCGCATCCTGAACGCGCGTCGTCGCCGCGTTGCGCGCGGGCCGAACCGGCCGCCACGCGATCGCTCCGGCGACCAGCACGACGCCAAGAATGGCCGCAAATCGAAGTGGTCCGAGTTTCATCGCTTCTCCTGGCCTAATTACCACGGTTTCGCGGCGGCAGTTTCACGGATTTGTCGCGCGGGCGACGGACTCGATTGCTTCGGGCTTTCTCGCCCGTCGTGTCAGTATTATTGTATCGATCTGCCGCCGCGTCACGATTGAACTCCCATCGCACCGTTGAAACCGCGGCGTTTGCGGAAAGGTAGATCGGATATCGGAGAATCGACTTGGAACCCATTCGACTTCAACCTGTGATGGATTCGCCGCTCGCGGAGGAGCCGGTCGTGCTGGCGACGCTGGCGCCGGATTCGCCGCCGCGTGCCAATGATCTGGTCGTGTTGGCAACGATCGTTGAAGACTCCGCACAGGCGGTGTTCGGCGACTCGCCGTCGGTATCTGGCGAGGCTGGCGAGGTCTCGCTGCAAGTTGCCGACTCACCGCGGCCGCGGCTCGGAATCTTTCGGCGGATCGCCGGCTGGATCGCGTCGGTTTGCGGTTCGATCTTTGGGTCGCTGTCGCTCATTGTTGGGTTGGCGTTTTTGGCGTCGTATCCGATCGCGCAGTTCTTTGCGCTGGGCTACTTGCTCGAAGCGGCTGGCCGGATCGGCCGCACGGGCCGGCTGCGCGATGCGTTTCCAGGCGTGCGGCTCGCGTCGCGGCTGGGTGGCATGATCTTGGGCAGTTGGCTGTTCCTTTGGCCGTGGCGATTGACTCGCGGCCTGTTGATTGAGGCGGAGTTGATCGATGCCGATTCGCCGCAAACGCTAATCGTGCGGCGGCTGCTTTTGGCGTTGACGGTGCTGACGCCATTGCACGTCGTGTTGGCCTTGTCGCGCGGCGGCCGGCTGCGGCATTTCTTCGCACCGCTGAATATCGTCTGGTTTGTGCGCAGGCTGCGGCAGGGCGGTTACTTTCGCGCGGCTTGGACGAACAGCGTGTCGCTCGTGCGCAGTTTGCGGTTGTGGCAATACTTCTCGTTGGGTCTGCGCGGCTACCTTGGCGCCGCGCTGCTGCTGGCGATTCCCAGCACGCTGTACGCGATCGGCACGTCGGATCAAACATTTCTGCTCGGACTTCTCGGCGGCCTGCTGCTGACGATCCTCGTGATGTATGTGCCGTTTCTGCAGATTCACTTCGCGGCGGAGAATCGGCTGCGGGCGATGTTTGAAATCTCCGCCGTGCGCGAGCGGTTTCGTTACGCCCCGATCGCGTTTTTCTTGTCGTTCCTGTTCACGCTGCTGCTGGTGCTGCCACTGTATTTGCTCAAAATCGAGGTGATCCCGCGCGACGCGCTGTGGCTGCCGGCGCTGGTGTTCATCGTGACGATCTTCCCGCTCAAGGTCATGGCCGGTTGGGCTTGGGGCCGGGCGGGCCGCAAGGAACTGGCCGGCCGCAAGTCGTGGTTCATCACGCGGCTCGGCTGCCGGCTGCTGATGCTGCCCGTCGCCTTCATTTACGCCGTCGTCGTCTTCTTCACGCAATACACCGGCTGGCACGGCGTGCGGGCGCTCTACGAGCACCACGCGTTTTTGCTGCCAGTTCCGTTCTGATCGTTCTCGTCTTGCGAACACACGCCGACGGCTGTTATTCGTTGCCCATGAATTCTAAGGTGAATGAAGCAACATGTCCGCTGGGACCGGATTCCGCGTCACGCGCGAAATCGTTTCTTCGCGTCGCGCGATTGTTGGCCGCGTGGGCGGTGACGCTCGTGGCGTTGCCGGTCGCGTGGGGCCGAACGCTGGTCGTCTGGATGCTGGTGGGCCGGCCGGAGAATTGGGTCGTCGCACTTCTCGTGGTGAGCGTGGCGATCGTCGTCGCACTGTCGTTTCGCTTGGATCGCGGCGCCGTGTCATCGCGCGAGCGCCGGCTTGCCGGGATTGGACTCTGTGGAACGTGGATCGCCGCAAACGTGGCAACCTTGAGTTTTGCCGGCGGCTCGCTAGTGCCGCGGGCGTTCGTTGCGGCGGCGTATTTGCCGGCCAGCTTTTTGGTGCTGTGGGTTGCGTGGATGTTCGCGTGTCCGTGGCGGTGGAGCACACGGGCTGCGGTCGCGGCGCCGCTTGGCGGATTCGTCGGCGTATTTCTCGCGCTGTTCACGGTGCGTGGCCTGTCGGGTGACTCGCACGTGAACTTCGCGTGGCGCGGATGGTGGAGTACGACTGACGAACGCCTGACCAGCGATCTCGCCGCCGCGCGGCGGGCCGATGCTGCGGGCGAACCGAGCGCGAACGAGTTGAGAACGGACCTCGACCGCGATTTTCCGCAATTCCTTGGCCCGCTCCGCAATGCCGTGCTGCCGCACGCGCGACTGGCGCGTGACTGGAAGTCGCGACCACCGCGCGAGCTTTGGAGGCGGCCGGTCGGGGCCGGCTGGAGTTCGTTCGCCGTTGTGGGCGATCTCGCGTTCACTCAGGAGCAGCGCGGACGGCAGGAATGCGTCGTCTGTTATCGGCTCGAGACCGGCGACGAGGTGTGGATACACGCGGACGCGGTGAACTTCACGTCGAGCCTCGGCGGCCCCGGCCCGCGCGCGACGCCGACAGTTCACGATGGCCGCGTGTTCGCCGTCGGTGCCACGGGCCTAGTGAATTGTCTGGATGGCGCGACGGGCCGCCGCCTCTGGTCTGCGAACATTCTGAATGACCATGAAGCGGCCAACATCGCGCACGGCGTCTGCGCGTCGCCGCTCGTGCTCGATGATTTCGTGGTCGTGTGCCCGACCGGCAGCGGCGGGCCGTCGCTCGTGGCCTACGACGCGCGGACTGGTCGCCGCGCGTGGCAGGGCGGCACGGACACCGCCAGTTACAGCTCGCCGCTCATCGCCGAACTTGACGGCGTGCGGCAAATTCTGCTGTTCGGCAGCTCCGGCGTCGCGGGACACGACGCCACGGACGGCCGCGTGCTCTGGAGTTTTCCCTGGACCAATTCGGTCCAGACGAACTGTTCGCAGCCGATTCCCCACGCGGGCGGCGCTGACCGCGTGTTCATCGCGACCGGCTACGACAAGGGTTGTGCCTTGCTTCAAGTGGAGCATTCGTCCGGAGACACATGGTCCGCGCGGCCGCTCTGGAGCAACAATCGCCTCAAGACGAAATTCTGCACGCCGGTCATCGTCGGCGATTACGTGTATGGTCTCGATGACGGCATCTTCGCGTGCCGCGACCTCGCAACCGGCACACGCGGCTGGAAGAACGGCCGATTCGGTCACGGCCAGATTCTGCTTGCCGGCGATCTCGTCATCGTTCAGACCGAAGCCGGCGACGTCGTGCTCGTCGCCCCGGACCCCGCCGGCCTAAAGGAACTGGGCCGCCTGCGTGCTCTCTCGAGCAAGACGTGGAACAATCCCGCGCTGGCCGGCCCGTACCTGCTCGTCCGAAACGATCAGGAGGCCGTGTGCTTCGAGTTGCCGATCGTCGCCGATTCCGCGAACACGGATTAACCGGGATTCTGACTTGCCTCCGAATCATCCGGCAGTACGATCAGACTGTTTCACATTGTTTCACCACTGGGAGAGAACCATGACGACGAACATTAAATGGCTCGGCGTTTGCGCTGCCGCTTGTCTGGCTGGCTCAGCGATGTTCGGCATGATTTCAACGGCGTCCGCCGACGAGCCGGCAGTCAACACGCTCAGCGAGAAAGAAAAGTCCGACGGTTGGAAGCTTCTTTTCGACGGCAAAACGATGGCGGGCTGGCGCGGCGTCAAGAAGGACAAGGTCCCGGACGGTTGGCAGGCCGTGGAAGGGGCACTCGTCCGAGTGCAGGGCGGCGGCGACATCATTACCAACGAGCAGTACGACAACTTCGAGTTCGCCTTTGAGTGGAAGGTAGCCGACGCGGCGAACAGCGGTGTGTTCTATCGCGTCAATGAGGATTACGGCGTGATCCAAAGCCCCGAATATCAAGTCCTGCACAACCAGAAGCACCCCGACGGCCGCAACCCGAAGACTTCGGCTGCATCGAACTACGCGTTGCACGCCCCGAAGAAGGACCTGACCAAGCCGCCAGGCGAGTGGAACCACGGCAAGATCGTCGCTAACGGCAACCATGTCGAACACTGGCTGAACGGCGAGAAGGTCGTCGAGTATGAACTGGCCAGCGACGAGTGGACCGCGCTGGTGAAGGCGAGCAAATTCAAAGAAATGGAACACTACGGCAAGTCCATGAAAGGGCACTTCGCGCTACAAGACCACGGCGACCGCGTGGAATTTCGCAACATGAAGATTCGGCCGCACACCAAGAAAAAGTAGCTATCCGCTCCCACTCGTGATTTTGGGCTCATCATCTGCCGTTCGCTCGCTGCCGAGAAGCTGCGCAATTCAAATAGACTCTGCTAATTTTGCGAATGCCCGGCATCAGGGCGGAAAGTGCGGCGAAGCAATCCGCTAATTGACCGGCGGCACCGCCCGCGCGGTGTATAGTTGCCACGATGACTGGCTGACTGACACCGTCCGATTCGGGCGGCTGCAGCAAGGCAATACCCGGAACGCGAGGACAGGCAATGGCGCGCAAATCAAGTTTGGCAATTGTGGCGGCGATGATTGGATTGATCGGCGTCGCAGCGTCAGGCTGCAAGGGCGGCGGCAGTGGCGCCTTCGCTCGCCGATCGAAGAGTTCGACCGCGACGAATTACAGCGACAGCCGCGGCGCGAGTGCGGCCGGGCCGGCGCTCGGACGAAACGAGCCGGCCGCCCGGTTTGAACGCAATGATCCCCAGGCCCGCTCCACGGCCGCGTCGAACGTGAGCCACCGGCCGACGAAACCGCAACTCACCTGTCCGGTGAGTGGCAAGCCGCTGGGCGTGAACAGCGCGCCGATCGTCACGCTCGTCGACGGCGAACCGATCTTCGTGTGCTCTGACGCATGCGTGAAAAAGGTACAGCGCGACCCGGACAAATATCTCGCCAAAGTCCGCGCGGAGGTCGCTCGCAAGGAGTAGTCCGCGCGCACGAAGTAGGTCCGCGAAGTACGTCAGGCGTGACACGTGCGGTGCCCGTTCATAGAATTGCCCGCGACACAGCACGGGAATTCTTCATGAGCGACGTGACGGACAGCCGGCGAGTTGCGGCGTTGGTCAGCGGCGGGATCGACAGTGCGGTGCTCGTGGCCGAATTGTGCCGCGCGTTCCGCGACGTGTCGCCGCTGTTTGTGCGCGGCGGCTTGACTTGGGAGGCCGCCGAGCAGGCCCACGTTGAAAGTTTTCTCCGTGCCGTCGCGCGGCCGAATCTCGCGCCGCTCACCATTCTCGACCAACCGGTGAGCGATGTGTACGGCGATCATTGGAGCGTTACGGGCCGCGGCGTGCCGAGCGCCGCGACGCCTGACGAGGCCGTGTTCCTGCCCGGCCGCAATTTGTTCCTGCTCGCCAAGGCCGCGGTGTGGTGCGTACTTCACGACGTCACGGTGTTGGCGCTGGGGTCACTCGCCGCGAACCCGTTTCCCGACAGTACGCCTGAATTTGACGAGACGTTTTCGCGGCTCGTCGCCTGCTCCATGTCGCGGCCGATCACGATCGTTCGGCCGTTCGCGCGGCTGAACAAACCAGACGTGATTCGTCGCGGCGCGGAGCTGCCGCTGGAGCGAACCTTCTCGTGCATTAGCCCGGCGCGCGGCGAGCACTGCGGCCAGTGCAACAAGTGCGAAGAACGCCGCCGCGGCTTCAAGGACGCGGGCGTGCCCGACCGCACGCGCTACGTCGCCACGAGCAGTTCAACTGGCGGCGCGGCGCCGCGATAAGCAAGAATGCGGTCCGCGGCAACCGGCCGCCTCGCCGGTGCAAATGCTGCGACTCTAGTCCGCTGCTCAATCATGAAAGGACCGCCATGTATCGCGTCACTCGCGAAATCACTTTTTGCTACGGACACCGGCTGCTCAACTACGACGGCAAGTGCCGCCACTTGCACGGCCACAACGGAAAGGCCGTAATCTCGCTCGAATCGGACGAACTCGACGAGCGCGGCATGGTGCTCGATTTCTCGGAACTGAAACGAGTCGTGAGCCAGTGGATCGACGAAAACCTCGATCACAAGATGCTGCTGCACCGCGACGACCCGATGCTGCCCGTGCTGCAGGCGAAGGGCGAGCCGGTATTCGTGATGGACCGCAACCCGACGGCCGAATCGATCGCGCGACTGATTTTCGACTTCACAGCAGCTCGCGGCTATCCGGTCGTGGAAGTGCGCCTCTGGGAAACGGATAGCTGCTTCGCGACCTACCGGCGCAACTAGTAGGCCGCGACGAGTGTATCGGGCTCAATGCGTTGCCGCGCGCTGGGCTCAATGCGAGTGGCCGTGATCGCTGGGCTGCGGCGTCTTGAACGATCCGGGTTCATAATCGAACTTCTGCTCGCGGATCCACCACACTTCGTCGTTCCACACCTGTGAGAAATGGCCCGTGGCCACGATGAGCAAGTGTCTTTCGCCGCGCGAGGAATGCACTTTGTAAAGGACCTGCGCGAACTGTGTGCCGCGTTCAACTCCCGCGTTCTCGACGCGTTCGAACGTGATCTTGGCGTCGGGCTGACCGATGGCGTCAAGCAGCGCGCTGGACTCCATACGAAAATTTCCGTAGCGCTCGAGCAGACCTTCCGGCAGTTTCTCCATTTCGCGGTTGGCGAATTCTTGTCGGACATCGCGGGGAAACGTCAGCCAGTACGCCGATTCCATTTCGCCGGCCTGGATCTTTTCAACGAACCGATCGGCGACGGCACGGGCGTACTTCTTGATGTGCTGGCCTTGCACCGAGTCTCTTGCGATTGCCAGCACGGCGAAAATGAACGCCAAGCCGATGCCCGCCAGCGCGAGTTTCTTGCCCGCCCAAACCTCGGGCGCCTCGGAAATGCGCCACAGCGCGAGCACGCCGCTCAGCACGGCCGCCGGCGGAAACAACCAGATGAACAACCAGAACGGGGCAAACGCCAGAATGGACAGCAGCCCCAGAACAAAACTCAGCACCGCAAGACCGTGCAGCGACTGGTACGATCCGAGTTCGTCGGAAGCTCCGACCGATGAAGTAGCAGTACCGGACATCGTGCTCACCTCAGTTGAATTAGCATGATTACGGCCGAAAATCCAGAAAGTTCAACCTAGCGGCGGCCTGCGGGAGTGTCAAGCGACTAGCGGCAGCCCGCTCGATTCGGCACGGCCGACGAGCGAGGCAACGTGTTCGGCAAACGCCCGCGGCCGTGTGAGGAAACAGAGATGACCCGACGCCGGAATCGACGCGAACCGAGCGCCGGCAATCGACTTGGCCAGTTCCCGTTGCGCGGCCAAGCTGACGATCGCGTCGCTCTCGCCGGCCACGACCAGCGATGGTACACGCACCTCGCCGAGCCGGCCACGCACGTCAAAATCCGCCAACATGCGCAGCCGATGCGCGAGCACGCTCTGGTCGGTCTTCCAACATTGCTCGACCACAAAATCAAATAACGGACCAACGAACTCGCGACGCGCAAACAGCAGGCGGAAGAATTGATTGAAGAATGCGTTGTCGCGCGGCAGCGGATACTCTTCCAACGCCAGCCGCGCGATTTGTCCGCCGAGACTTTGTCGAAAATGCGGCTCGACGCCGTGCAGCACAAGCGAATTGAGCTGCCGCGGATAACGCAGCGCGAACTCCAGCCCAATCGCGGAACCGAACGAGACGCCGGCCACGGCCGGCCGCTCCAGCAGCATCGCGTCGATGAATTCCGACAAATCATCCGCGAAGTCGGCGAAACTGGCAGGCACGCGGCCCGCCACCAGTTCGCGCTCGCCGCGTAGCTCGAAGCAAAACACGCGAGAGCGTTCCGCGAGCACGCTGATTAACCGGCCGAGCAGCTCAATGCCGCCCGCCAGGCCCGGCACGAGCACCAGCGGTGCGCCGTCGCCGACGACCACAAACTCGCTCGCGTAATTGCTGAGGTGAACGACGCCGCGATCCACCGCGCGCGCCGCGAACCGCTGCGATAGCCGACGACACCACTGAGCGGATGCCCGCACGATGTGTCCTCCTTGACGGACGTGCGGCAGATGGGAACGCCCACGCGACGCCTCTTCCCGCAGGGCGCCGCGGCGGAAATTACCATTTTGACAAGACCACACAAGGGGAAATCGTCCTTGATTGAACGACGCCTTGCGTCCGTGCTCGTCAGACGCCGACCGACCGCTTGCGCGAGCCTCTCAAAAATCTCGCGTCAGGCAAGTGCGGCAGAACATGTGCCGCTTGTAGTCCTCCATGCTCAATTCCGAGCTGAACCACATCACGCACCGCGGATTCGGGCAGTGGATGAACGCGAGCGTGTGGCCGAACTCGTGTACGGCGACTTTCGAGATGCGGTCGCGAAATACCGGATGTTTCGTGTCGCCGGCGATGTCGTCGAACCACAAGTGCGCGGTGGAGACGACGCCCGTACGGCCGCCAAGTTGCGCGGTGCCGAAGAGCCACCAATGACCTTCGTCATACATCGGCTGATCGGTGAGTCCAAGCACGCGCGTGCCGGGCGGCGTGATTTCTTCGAGCTGCGCGATCAACGTTTCCGAATTGTAAAGGTCGCCGTCCCATTCCAGCGTGTGCCGCTCGTCGAGCGACCACTCGTCGGTCGCACGCACTTCAATCGGCAGACGCGGCGCGAGCGACTCGACGAGCGCCTGCACGGCGTCGTCCGTGACCGGTTCAACCTTGACGATGTACAGCGGCCCGCGGATCTTCGCCACAGCCGCCGCAGGCAGCGGATACGCCGGCTCCGGCCACAGCCAGTACGCGAGCGTGCTGCCGCTCGACGTGAACAACAGCGCAAGCAGAATCAACATTCTCTTCGTCATGAAATCACCTCCAGACGGGTCGGCGTCGCAAACCAGCGTCAAACACGCAGCGGCGAGTTGCCGCAAACGAGCGATCAATTCCAGCTACGCCACGTGCGGATGCATTGATTGCAAAAGCGAGGTCGGGTTGCATCCAGCGTGTGCAGCTCGGTGCTGAATCGCATCACGCACCGCGTGTCGTTGCAATGTTGAAAGCCGAGGCAGTGGCCGAGTTCATGGACGCCGACTTTGGCCAGGCGTTCGCGAAAGACCGGGTGTCGCGCATCTCCCTCGGCGTCGTCGGCCCAGAGGTGCGCAGTCGAGATAATCGCCGCCTCACCGCCTTTGCCGTACAGCCACCAGTGCTCCTCGTCGTGCATTGCCTGATCGGTGATGGCCATCACGCGCGTGCCGCGCGGCACAGTGTCCACGAGCCGGTCAATCAAATAATCCACGTCGTACAGGTCGCCATCCCACGTCAGCGTGTGCCGCTCGTCGAGCCGCCACTCGTCGCTCACTCGCACTTCGACCGGCAGCCACGGCGACAGCGTTGTTACGAATGCTTCCACCGATTCGTTCGCGACCGGCTCGATTCGCACGATGTACAATTTATCGCGCCCCTGCGTGAACGCTGATTTCGGCAAGCGTCCGGGCGACTCAGGCCAGAACCAAAACGCCGCGGTCGAGATGCCGGCGAGCGTACAAATCGCAACGAGAATGGTGATTCGCTTCGTCATGATCCAGCAGTTTCTACGCAACGAACTCGCTGTCGGATCGCTCACGGTCGCCACATTTTCCACGCCAAAACCAACAGCGCGATCACGAACCCGCCGACAAAAACCGCGAGGATCAGGCAGCCGGCCCCGAATCGCGGCCGCGAGTCCGCCGCGCCCCGGGGCCACGTCGGCTCGATACTCGGCCCAGTAACCGTACAGGATCAGAGCCGCGAAACCGGCCATCAATCCGCTGAGACATTGCGAGAATAGTGACGGCGCGCCGGAGCCAGCGAGCTGCGCGATGAATCGAAAGGCGTACACTGAGAGCGCGAACGCGGCCATCGATATGGCGAATAGATAGAGCCACGCGCGCGGAGAGTACTTTGGATTGGACATGAAATCGGTCCGCGGGAGGTCATTCAATGAGCGGTCCAGCCGCCGTCGACGAACAACGCCGTGCCGGTCACGTAGCTCGACGCGTCGGAGGCGAGGAAAATCGCCGCGCCTTGAATTTCGTGCATCTCGCCCCAGCGGCCGAGCGCGACCGCGCCGACGATCACGCGCTTCGTCTCCTCTTTGTCCGCGATCGGCTGGTTCATCGGGGTCAAGAACGGGCCGGGACAAATCGCGTTCACCGTGATCCCGTGCGCGGCCCACTCGAGCGCGAGCACTTTGGTCATCATGATGACCGCGCCTTTGCTCGACGCGTACGGCGTGCGTCCGGCGACGCCGACGGCGCCGAGCGTGCTCGAAATGTTGATCACGCGGCCGTATTTCGCCTTCTTCATGTGCGGCGCGGCCGCGCGGCACATCAGCCACGGCCCGGTCACGTTCGTCGCCATCACCTGCTCGAACTGATCGAGCGACAACTCCTCAATCGGCCCGCGGATGTTGATGCCCGCGTTGTTGATCAAAATGTCGATCTTGCCGAACTCGGCGATCGTTCGCGCGACGACCCGGTCCACGTCTTCCACCTTCGTCACGTCGGCCGCGACGCCGATCACCCTGCGGCCGAATTCGCCCGCGATTTTCTTTGCCGCTGCTTCCACTTCGTCGGCGTCGCGACTGGTCAGCACCAAGTCCGCCCCGGCCGACGCCAATCCGGCGGCCATCGCTTCGCCGAGACCCTTGGAGCCGCCAGTGACAAGGGCGACGCGGCCGCTGAGCCGAAACAGATCGATTCCAGCCATGCTTGTGCTCCCGAGATCAGCCTTGATTTGGTGCGTGGTCTCGCGCGCGAAAATCCCAGTGGCTTCTTGCGCTGCGACCTCGCGCCGCGATTAAGGCGAGAATCATTGTGCAGCCTTCTCGCGCTCCTTCAGCACCGTTTCGATCGCCGAGAGTTTCTTCTTCCATTCTCGTACGGCAGCAACGAGCGCCGCTTCACGTTCGCGCGTCGTGGCAAAGCCTTTCTTGATGGTGCCGCCGGAACTGATAAAGTTCAGTTCGCACCATCGTTGGAAATCGACCTTCTTTTCGGCTAGGAGCGACTTGAGTTGGGCGGTGTTGAGCGCCGCGAGCCTCGCGCGGAAGTCCGCCATCGCGGCCACATCCGGATCATCCGGCGGATTCTTCGCCATCGGCTTCTTGGCCGGCGGTGGATTGGCCGCTCGTGGCGCCGCGCCTTTGGCAGCAGCTTTCTTGGCTGGCGCTGGCTCGTCGCCGTCCTTCGCGGGTTGCTCAGCAGCCTTCTCTTCCGCGGGCTTGTCCGTCTTCACCTGCACGAGCGCACGCAAATCGGCCAGCAGTTTCGGGGTGATTCCCGGCACCCAATCGAGATCGTCCACTGACTTGAACGGTGCCTTTTCTCTGGCCGCAATAATCGCCTTCGCCTTGACCGGTCCAATCCCCGGCAGCGACTCAAGCTGCTGCTGCGTCGCGGTGTTCAGATCAATTTGCGGCTTCTGATCTTCGGCCGCCGCGCCGCCGCCGAGAACAAAAAAGGCCGCGACAAAAAAATGGCAGCGATTCATGGGAGCCTCCTACGAGCAGGTCGATCAGCGTGTGCGTCGCAATCGTCCTGCGCGTCGGAGCGTCTGTCAAGAAGCCAACTTCAATTCGCTTTCGGCGCGGGCGGCGCGGTGAAGTCCCAAACTTGGACAACGGCGTCGGCGCCGCCGGAGGCGAGTCGCGCGCCGTTCTTGCCGAACGAGACGGAGTAGACCCACTTGGAGTGTTGGCCGAGGTTTCGGACCTCTTTGCCCGCGGCCACGTCCCACAGGCGGACGCTGCGGTCGGCGGAGCCGGAGGCCAAGAGCGGCGAGGCCGGGTGGAACGCGACGGAGAGGACGTCGCCCTCGTGGCCGGCAAGTTCCTTGATCGCCGCGCCGTCGGCGGAATTCCAAATGCGAATCTTCTTGTCCGCGCCGCCGGAAGCGAGCATCGCGCCGTCGTGGCTGAAGGCGAGCGAGTAGACCACTTGTTCCGCCGACGGCGTTTCGCGGACAAGTTTGCTGTCGGCCAGCGTCCAAACGCGAATCATTTTGTCGAGTCCGGCGGCAACGACTTGCGAGCCGTCCGGCTTGACGGCGATCGCGCGGATCGAGTCTTTCGCGCCCGCGAGCGTCGCGGCGAGCGCTCCGTCGGCGACGTTCCAAACCTTGAGCACGTTGTCGTCGCCGGCCGAAATCAGTTTCGTGCCGTCGGGCGTGAACCGCAGGGCGCGGACCCAGTCGGCGTGCCCGTCCAGTTTGCGGATCGGCTCGGCCTTGCCCGGTTGCCAAAGATTAATCTTGTTGTCCAATCCCGCGGACGCGAGCGTCTGCCGGTCGGGCGACCACACGACAGCGGTGATCCAGCCGGTGTGTCCTTTCAGCGTCGTGGCCTGGCCCGTAAAGATGTCGTAGGTGACGAGTTCGTTGTTGAAGAGACCGGCGGCGACCATGTCGGCCGGTCCGCCGACGGCAACGGAGCCGACGACGGCCTGCGGGGCCTTGAACGATTTGATGAGCCGGCCTGCGGCGGGATTGAGCGGTTGAACGACGTCGATCGTGAACAGGGCGAGCGCGAGCAGGTGCTTGTCGAGTTCCGCCTGAGCGGCGGCGACGGCGGCGAGCGGACCCTTCGCGGCCTCGGCGGCCTGCGCGGCGGCGGCTTGTTTCGGCTTTGCGGCCTCGGCGAGCAGCTTCGCTTCGTCGTCGGCCTTTTTCGCGGCGACCTTCATTTCGTCGGCGGCCTTCTGATCGTTCGTCGCGGCGTCTTGCATCGCCTTGAGCGCGGCGGCCTTGTCAGTCGCGTTCTTCATCGCGGTCTTCGCGTCCGCGTCTTTCTTCGTCGCGTCCGCCTTCGCGGCCTCGGACTTCTTGACTAGATCATCGTACGCGGCCTTCGATTCCTTCGCGGCCTTCTCTTTCACCGTGGCGGCCTCGGCGAGCGTCTTCGCTTCGGCCTCGAGCTTTTTGTAATCCTCCTTCGTGAGCGCGGCCTTCGCGTCGTCGGCCTTCTTTTGCATGTCCGCGGCGACGGTCGCGGCTTTCTTGGCCGCTTCATCTTTGTCCTTGGCAGCTTTGGCCAGATTTGCGGCGTCCGTTTCGAATTGCTTTACGGCCGCTTCAAGCTTGGCGATTGTCGCCTTTAGTTCGTCGGCGTTCTTGATGATCTTCGGCAGGGCCTCAGCGGCGATTTTGATGGCCTCGGCTGCGGCCTTGTGCTCGGCGGCCTTGTCGGTCGCGGCCTTCGCGGCATTCTTCGAGTCCGTGTCAGCCTTGGTTGCTGCGGTCTTTGCTTCGTCAGCGGCCTTCTGCGCGTTGGTCGCCGTATCCTGAACGACCTTCACGGCGGCGGCCTTGTCGGTCGCAGCCTTCGCGGCGTCTTTGTGCTCTTTGTCGGCCTTCTCCAGAGTGGGCTGGTAATCGGTCGCGGCCTTTTGCCCGTCGGTGGCGACCTTCGCGGCATCGGTCGCGGCCTTCGCGGCGTTTGTGGCGGCTGTCACGAGATCTTTTGATTCTTGGTCAAGTTTCTTGTACGCATCGGACGCGAGCGCGGCCTTGGAAGTGTCAGCCTTCTTTTGCGCCTCGGCGACCGCGGCGGCGGCCTTCTGTGCGGTGCCGGCTTTGGCCGCGGCCTCGTTCGTCGCGGCCTGCGCGACAGCGGCAGCGTCGGCCGCCGCCTTCTGCACGCCCGCGGCGGCCGCGCTCGCGTCCGTCAGTTTCTTCTGAGCCTCGATCGACCGCTGTTCGGCCTCCTCTTTCGTCTTCGACGCAGCCGGGTCCTGTGCCAGGCCGGCCAAACTCACGACGCCCACCAGAACCATCGACGCGAACGCCGTCAGAATCTTGCGCATGATTGATCCTCCCGCAGGCTGGAAACTGTGGCAAAAACTCAATTCATATTAGCCAGCCCCGATCGGTCTGTCACGCGGCAATCTGGCGGAGGCGGGAGTTCGTTGCGGATTGTGACGCAAGTGTCGCCACGGCCGTTGTCGCCGGTCGTTTGACCGCAGCCGGGGCGAGCGCGTCGGAGTCAGCCAACTGCGATGCATCGTCCGCCGGCGCGATCGCCTCCGACTTGCCGTTGAACGAGTCGCTGCCGAGCGGTGAATAGCCTCGCTAACTCTTCACCATGTCATAGAGTGCCACGGCGAGCGTGCCGAACACGAACACCGGCAACCACGCGGCGAGCGGCGGCTCGAGATACCCGAGCGAGCCCATGCGGTGACACGTCAGGCTGAAGAATTGAAACCCCACGCTGATGACGAGACTGACGCCGACCAGGCTGATCATGCGGCGGTCGTTGCCGGAGAGCACGAACGGCAGGCCGAGAAACAGCAGCGTGAGCGTGGCGATCGGCCGCGTGAAGCGGTAATGCAGCAGTACTTCCATTTCGTTTCGCGACGGGTTGCCCGGCCGCTGGATCTCTTCGAGCAGCGTGGGCGTGCTGAAGTAAGCGAACCACGACTCGCGGCGAATCGTCTGATCGAACGTGATCGTCGTGTGCAGGAAGTACTCGTCGTCGGCGATTCGTTCGAGCACTCCCTCGCGCGTCGGCACGTCAGCCGGTTGCACGCCGCGCAGGATCCAGCCGCCCGTGGAACCGCGTTCGCCGGCCGGAATGAATACGGCCTCGCGCGCCCGCAAATCGATCAGCGAACCCATTAGGTCCGGCTCAAACGTGACGGAGACCGGTGCGACTCGGCGGTCTTTGCGATAGCTGCGAGTGCCGACAAAAAGAATGCCGCGCATGTCGTGTGCGGGATGCGCCATGAGCGACCGCTTCGAGTTGTCGTCGGCGCTGCGCAGCAATTCCTTGGCGATGCGCGGAATGACAAGCTCCTGATTCGCCATAGCCAGCGCGCTCACGGTCATGGCGGCGACCAGCACCGGCGCGATGATCCGCCGCGTCGGCACTCCCGCGGCCAGCAGCGGCATCAATTCGTTCGTGCGCTGAATCCACGAGAATGCGAACATCGCCGAAATCGTCGTGATGATGCCCGCCAGCCGATCGAAAAACAGGCACACCCGATACATGTAGAACTTGCCCATCGTTGCCAGCAGCGAGCCGATGCCGTCGGCCAGCTCGCTGAACTCGTCCAGTTTCGTAAACGCGTCGATGACGACGTACAGGCCCACCAGGCTGCTGAAGCAGATGAGAAACGATCGAACGAAGATGCGGATCAGGTATCGGTCGAAGATTTTGATCACGCGGTTGTTCCGAAAAACCGGCCGAACGCGGAAAATGAGGGGCGTAGAATAGCCGAGCGGCAGAGCATGTCAATATCGCCCGTTGGGCCGTTCCGCGATTACGGATTTAAGTTTTTGATTTTCGGCCCGCGCGGTCTACAATCGTGGCCGCAACGAACTCACTCCCGGAGGACGAACATGACTCGACCACTGACGCGTCGTGAGGTTTTTCAGGGCGGTGCAGCGCTGGCGGCCGGCGGATTGCTCGCGGTAACGCCGGCGACGGCCGCCACCGACCCAATCAAACGGAACGGCAAGAGTAAGATGAAACTCAGCCTCGCCGCCTACTCGTTCCGCGACCAACTCACGGGCAAGAAGGAGCCGCACTGGACGCTCGATGATTTCATCGACTTCTGCGCCGCGCAAGGTTTGGACGGCACCGAGTTGACCGGCTACTACTTTCCGAAAGAGATTACGCCCGAATACCTCGCGCACATCAAGCACAAGACGTTTCTGCTCGGCCTCGACGTTTCCGGCACGGCGATCAACAACAACCTCTGTCACCCGCCGGGCGCCGAGCGCGACAAGCAGATTGCGCACGTGAAGCAATGGATCGACTATGCGGCGGCGTTCGGCGCGCCGTGCATCCGCATCTTCTCCGGCAATGTGACCGAGGGCGACACGGAGGCTGCGACGATTCGGCGCTGCGTCGCGGCGATCGAAGAATGCTGCCAGTACGCGGGCCAGAAGGGCGTCTTCTTGGCGCTCGAAAATCACGGCGGCATCAGCGTCCCCGCCGACCGGCTCGTGTCGATCGTCCGCGACGTTCGCTCGCCGTGGTTCGGCGTCAATCTCGATACGGGCAACTTCAATTCGGAAGACCCGTACGCCGATATCGCGAAAGTGGTCCCGTACGCGATCACCGTGCAAGCCAAAACCGAGATCACGCCGAAAGGCAGTTCCAAGCAGCCAGCCGACATGGCCCGGATCATCCGCATCCTGCGCGACGCGCAGTACCGCGGCTACGTCGCGCTCGAATACGAAGCGTCCGAAGACGCGAACACCGCCGTGCCGCGGCACTTGGCGGAGTTGCGGAAGCTGATCGGTAGTTAGTTAGGGAACTCGCCGTCGTCAAAGAGGACAGCCCCTCTCGCGCGAAGCAGGGAACTCGGAGCATTGACAGTGTCGAAAGGGACTGTCCTCTCATTCGTGCGACGGCCGAAACAGCGGGAGACCCTGGGACCGGGACTGCCTGAAATCTCAAATCGTCCTCATGCCGCCTCGGCGGCGAGGCCGCACGTGAGCATGCGGATTTGTTCGACGATCAGCGGCGCGTCGAATCGGTCGCCTTCGATGAGCACGACGCCGCCCTCCGGCACGCCGAGGCTCAGCAGATCGATCACGCTCTGGGCGTCGGCGACTCGGTCGCGGTAGCGCACGCGAATCTCGCCGGGGTAGTCCGCCACGGCTTCCGCAATGCGCGACGCCGGTCGCAGGTGCAGGCCGTTGGGCACGTCGATGCGAACGCGAGTGCGACAGAACATGATCGATCTCCTCCAAATCCGGGGCCGTCTTGCGATCCGCGACTTCAGTATTGGACGAATGAGCGTAAAGCAAGAGACGGGCCAGACGCGAAATGAGTTCGCAAATTTCTCGGCGCGACCACGCGCGACGCGTGAAATGGCTTTGTTTCGCAAGCAGTTGCGCGAGCTCACGGCTTCTTCAGAGCGACCGCGAGTGTCAACCCAATTTATCTCGGCGCGCAGTCGGTCTGGTAAGAGTTACAAGCAGAGAGTCGCGCGTGGCAAATGTTGGAGAATTGGGCAACCGCAATTGAGCCGCGCCTGTCACAGCCGCTTGCCAAACGTGAGCCGGTCGTCACCGGGCTTGTAGAAGTCGGTGATGCGGTCGTAGAGCTGGTAGCCTTGTCGCAGATAAAACACGCGGGCCGCGGCGTAGTTCGGCAGCGACGACGTTTCGGCGAGCACGAGCCGGCCGCCGGCCGAGCGGAGTTGCGATTCTGTCGCGTCCTGCAGCCGCTGCGCGACGCCCTGCCCCTGCACGGCCGGGTCCACGGCGATCCAGTACAAATCCCACACGCCGTCCGCGGCCGGCGTCTGGCCAAAGCACGAGTAGCCGAGCACGCGGCCGGCCCCTTCCGCGACGATGAACCGATAATCGCCGCAATCCGGATCGCCGAGCGTCTCGTCGATCAGTTCCAGCGCGATGTCGAGTTCTTCGGGGCGGAAGTTTCCGCAGCGTTCGACGATTTCACGAATCGGCTGCCGGTCGCCCGGCTCGAGCGGCCGCAGATTGATCGCGTCGAACGGCGGCGCGTGCTCGGACGATTTTTTCGGCGCCGGCAGTGCGATCGGCCGCCGCCGCGCGGCGTACTCGACCATGCGAACGAGATAATCGTCCAGCGCGATGCCGGCCGCCTCCAGTTGAAACGCGACGCCCGCGTCCGGGCCGAGGTCCGGATTCGCGTTCACTTCGAGGATGTACAACTTGCCGTCCGGATCGAGTCGCAGATCGACTCGCGTGTAGTCGCGGCAGCCGGTGAGCCGCACCGCCTCCAGCGATAGCCGCGTGATCTCCGATTCGGTTGCCGCGTCGAGTTGCGTCGGGCACAGCGCAACGGTCGCGCGGTCCTCGGCGCAGCCAGTCAACCATTTCGCGTCGTAGGTCACGATCGGCCAAAAGTCGCCGACCGTGCGATCGAATTCGACCTCTTCGATCGGCAGACAGCGCGGCGCCGGATCGTCCACGATGCAGGCGTTGAACTCGCGGCCGGAAATGAACTGTTCGACGAGTGCCGGGTAGCCGTAACTTTCCGTGATGCGCCGCGCCGCCGCACGGAGTTCCTCAATCGTTTCGCAAACCGATTTCTGATCGAGTCCCTGACTGGCGTCTTCGCACGTCGCCTTGACCACGACCGGCCACTCGATTTCTTGCTCGACGAGCAACGACTCGAGTTCAGCGTCGGGCAGTGCCGCGTGTTCGGACGTGAATTCCAGAAACGGCGGCGTGGGCAGGCCGCAGCCGGCGAGCAGCCGCTTCGTCTTGATCTTGTCCAAACACAGCGCGAGCGCCTCTGGCGGGCTGCCCGTGTACGGCACGGCGAGCAATTCGAGCACGGCGGCCACGAGCGATTCGCCCTTCGCGCAGCCGCCGAACGCCTCGCAGTAATTCACCACGACCGCGGGCGAATTTCGCAGCCGGTCAATGAGCGGCTGGATGTCGTCGCCAATTCCGAGCGTCTCGACCGAATGGCCGGCCCGCGACAGCGCCGAGACCGTCGCGCCGACCGCGTCGAGCACGCCCATTTCGGCAAGTTGATCCTCGGCGCGCGTGATCGGCGACGCTTGGTTGAAGAGTACGATGACCGACAATCGTTCCGACGCGGACGTAGCACGCAATCTCATTCGGCCCCCGGAAAATTAGTTGCGGAACCGACCTGCACCCCCGATACCGCTTCCGTCCGCCTCACGAGTTGGAAGAATGACGACTTTCAGTTCGCGATTCAAGCCCGTGTCGCCGACAGGCCGCATCGAAAATCATTTCGACCAGCGCTCGATGACTCACGCCGTAGCCGGCGGCGAGCAACACGAGGTCTCCCGTCTCAGGACTCAGACCCGGCAGCGGGTTCACTTCGAGCAAGTACGGCTCGCCATCGCGAATTCGAAAATCGAGCCGGCTCACGTCGCTACAACCGAGCACGCGATACGCCGCCAGCGCTGCCCGCTCCACTCGCGCGAGCACGTCCGGCTCGATCTTCGCCGGCGACTCGTAGCGCACCCGCCGCTGCCAATCGCGCTTCACCTCCAGCGAATACACGAACCGATGTCGCTCCGCCGCATCAGCCGGCAGAATCTTCATCGCCCCGAGCACTCGCGGCGGATCATTGCCAACGACGCCCACGGTCACCTCATCGCCCGCGATAAACTCCTCCACGAGCACTGGCTGACGATACGTCTCCAGCAACTCGCCGAGCACCGCCCCCAGTTCCGCCCCCGACTCCGCCAGACACTTTGACCGAATCCCCTTACTTGACCCCTCGTACGCCGGCTTTACGATCAGCGGGAAATCCAGACCCGCTTCCTCCAACTCCTCGCTGCCCACTGCCCACTGCCCACTGCCCACGGTCCTCCACCGCGGCGTCTTTACACCCGCCGACTGCACAACTCGCTTGCAACAATCCTTGTCCAGCGTCACGGCCAGCGCCAGCGGGTCTGAACCCGAATAGGGAATCCCCAGCATTTCCAGCACCGCCGGCACCCGCGCCTCGCGCGACCGGCTCACTCCCGTCCCCTCGGCGAAGTTGAACACAAACTCCGGCGGCCGATCGAGCAACCGCCGCAATAACTCACGCCCGTCGCCCAGCACCGCGACCTCGTGCCCCAGCCCGCGCAGCGTGGCCGCGACCGACTCTACCGTTTCCGGCTTGTCGAATTCTTCTTCCGCGTCGTCCGGCCCGCGCGCGGCTGCGGGTGACTCACCCTGAATGTTGCACGTGATGCCGATTCGCATGGGTACGAAGCTCTCGAATGTCAAGCGTTACGGGTAAATCTGTCGCGATTGGCCGTTGTCCAGCGACACGATTTGAATGATGACATCGCCGCCTTTCAAGTGGTCGACGCAAAGAATGCGACGGCGGCTTAGCGCTCCAATATTGTCGCTGTTGCTCAACTCACTGCCTCCGGCACGCTCGGTGCCGCGATCCGGGTGCCACGCAAGAACCGACTGCGTCGCATCGCGAAGCAGCAGAGTTTGGCCGTCCGACACAATTTCGCGATCCCACGCGGCAGGAGGATGTGGCGGCGACACATCGACAAAGTCTCCGCGGTCCATGTCCAGCTTCCAGTACTTCATCGTGATCGGCAGGCGATTATCCGAGAGCTTCTGTCCGATCAAACACCACGTCAAGCCTGACTCGAGCGGGAAGCCGGGCAACATCATTTCGAAAGGGTCGTTCAGACCCTGGGTCGGCGGCAGATTCGTTGCATGCGTTTCCCAACGCACCTCGCGCGTCAACCGGTGGCGACGCGCGAGTCGCTCAAAATGCAGAACCTTCCCTTCGGATCGCAAATTCGACTGACCGATCGCAGGGACGGCACGATGTTGCACGACGAGTTCGTCCTCAGTACCTTCCAGACGCACCGTCCTTTCGCGCGTCAGCCGATCCCAGATACGCGGGTCATCCCAAGCCAGGATCTCTTGCGAGGCATACGGTTCCCAACGATGTGAATCCGTGTCAAATCGAACATGGATAGGACGCCAGATTGCTCCTTGTGAATTGCCGATTCGTGTTCGTGCCGGCCACCAGCGCGGGAGTTCGACGCGGCAACCAAGTTCCAAGGCATTCGCGTCACTTGAATCACTTGTTCGCGCGGTACCCACGAAATGCGCACTCGTCCATGTATCCATCCCGATGCGCCGAGCAAACGGCTGCGGCACTCGAAAGCTTCCGATAATTCGTTCTTCATTGGCGTCGAGTATCGCCCAGATCGCGGGCGCGTTGCGACCGTTCTCGCTAAGCTGGGCCTCGACCAAAACGAACCGTCGCTCGCGATCGAGAAATCCCTGATAGGAGACGTCCCATCCATCGCGATGATACACGCCATTCTTCCCGATCACGGGCTTGCGAAGTTCTCGTGGCCCCACGAACGAAAGTGCCTCGAAGTCCGAGTAGGTCTCAAACGCCAGCCCTCGCTCAAGCGCGAGGCGGGGCAATGCGAAATAGGTTGTCAGCAGAGATGCGACAAGCACGATGGTGATCGCGGAGACCACAAAAAGCCGTCGCGATCGATCTCTGCTGGCCTCGCTCCGTTTTGAGACTACTTCTTCAGCCATCGTTCCAGCCACGCCAAAATCGTTTCGTGCCACAGGATCGAATTCTTCGGCTTCAGCACCCAGTGGTTTTCATCCGGGAAGTACAGGAACTGCGACGGGATGCCGCGGCGCTGCAGCGCGGTGAAGGTGGCGATGCCTTCCGTGTCCACGAGGCGGTAGTCTTTGGCGCCGTGGATGACGAGCGTGGGCGTTTTCCAGTTGGCGACGTAGCGCGACGGCGAGAATTTGTCATAGAGTTCCGGCTTCTCCCACGGCGTGCCCTTGTATTCCCATTCGGGGAACCAGAGTTCTTCGGTCGTGAAGTAATTCGTGAACTCGTCGAAGCCGCCGTCGTGGTTGACGAGGCATTTGAATCGGTCGGAGTGGCCGTTGATCCAGTTGATCATCCAGCCGCCGTAGCTGGCGCCGAGCGCGGCGACGCGCGAGCCGTCGAGCCATTTGTAATGATCGAGCGCGTCGTCGAGGCCGAGCATCAGGTCTTGGAACGGCTTGCCGCCCCAATCGCCGGAGATCGAATCGGTGAACGCCTGGCCGAAACCGGTCGAGCCGTGAAAATTGACCGCGAGCACCGCGTAGCCGGCACCGGCCCACGCCTGCAAGTTCCAGCGATAATGAAACTGGTCCATGATCGCGCCCTGCGGTCCGCCGTGAATCACGAACGCGACCGGATATTTCTTGCCATCTTCAAAGCCGACCGGCTTCAAGATCCACGCGTGGACTTTCTCGCCGAGCGCGCCGGTGAAATAGAACTCGTCGGGCGTGGCCATTTGAGCGAGCTGCACGCGCTCTTCGTTGATGTTCGTGAGCCGCTTCACGTCGGAGCCGTCGCTGTTCGACGACCACAGGTCCGCGGGCGCGGTGATCGAGTCCTGGCTGAAGACGATTCGCCCGGCGCCCGGTCCGGTCGCGGCCGTGATGACCCCGACACTCGTGTTGTGATGATCGCCGACGAGCACGGTCGCTTTGCCGGTCGCCGCGTCGATCGCAAGAATCTTGTCGCGCGCGGCCTCCTGCGCCGTCGCGAGAATCGTCTTGCTGTCGGCGGACCACGCGAGCGAACCGGGCGAACGATCCCACGCTTCGGTGAGCGTCCGCGTCTTGCCCGACTTGCGATCGAACAGTTTGATTCGCAGCCGGTCGGCCTCGAAACCCGGCCGGGCCATCGCGCGGTACGCGATCGTGCGGCCGTCGGGCGAATACACCGGCGCCGTGTCGGTCGCCTTGTTCTCCGTCGTGATGCACTTGGCCGGCCCGCCCTCGACCGGCACGACGAAGATATCGAGGTTCGTGCTCCACGCCTCATCGCGGCCGAGTTGCGTGGTGTACGCGATTTCGCGGCCGTCCGGCGACCACGCGAATTCTTCCGCGCCGCCGAACGGCTTCAACGGCGAATCGCCGTCCACGCCCTTCATCAAGTCCACCGGCGAATCGGACAGACGCCACTCGTTCGATTCGCTCGGCTCGACCGGCACAACGAAGATGTGGCTTCGCTTGCCATCGTTCCACGCGTCCCAATGGCGAATGAACAGCCGATCGAACGTCATCGCCTTCACCGGACTATCGGCCTTGTCCTTGTCTCGTTTCGCCGTTTCGTCCAAGTCGGCGTCGGGATAAACGTCCGCGGAAAAGGCGATGTGCGTTCCGAGCGGACTCCACTGCAGGTTGCCCACGTCGATGGGAAACTTCGAGAATTGCCGCGGTTCGCCGCCGTCCACGCGGATCATCCAAATCTGTTGCGAGCCGCCGCGGTTCGACAGGAACGCGATTGACTTGCCATCCGGCGACCAAGTCGGCGAATTGTCCGTCACGTGTTTCGCCATCGTGAGCGGCCGCGCCGCGTCGCCGTCAATCGACACGAGCCAGAGATTCGTGGTCGTCTTGTTCGCTTCCGCGTCCCACGCGCGCCGCGTGAACACGACGCGGCGCCCGTCCGGCGCCGGCCGCGGGTCACCAACGCGCTCCATCGTCACCACGTCGTAAACCGAAAACGGATGCGGCTCCGACAGGTTGGGAAACTTCTTGTCGTCGATGCGGACAGGTTCGCTCATGGTAATCTCGGTGGCTGCGTGAAGACCTCCGGCCGGCAGTCCGGCCACAGCGGCGCCGACGGCCAGGCCGGCGAACAGGTGAAGACCGTTTCTCATGATTGGTTCCCGTTGGATTGAACTACGCGGGGCGTCGTTTCGCGTTCAGTCCCTTTTTGGCGATGTGGTACGTGAGCGCCGCATCGACGCTGTGTTCGATAGCGAGAGAGACGAGGAAGATCGCCGTTACGACAATCGCGCGCGCGGGGTCGCCGAGTGCCTCGATGATAAAGCTGACGAACATCAACCAAGTCACGATGTAACCAAACAGCTCCAGGCACGCGACCGTCGTGTGCCGCATGGTGAAATCGCCCCACGACGGAAAGACGAGGCTGCGCAGCGCGAGCTGCATGGGCCGCCAAAACTCCTCGCCACACGACGGGCACACGTACTGGTCCTTCGGAACGACCGTCAAGCAGTGGCTGCACAGGTTCTCGCGCGATTGCGTTACGGACGGGTTAAAGCCAGCCGTCACGTACGCGTCGAGCACGCCTTGAAAGATTTCCGGCATCTGTTTGCGGTCGGTACCGCGGAATCCGGAGAACCGCAGCTTTAGCCCGTCATTCAAGTCGAGCGCCAGCGTGCCGGTCCACGTGCCTTTGAACTTCTTGATCTGGTTGTAAAAGATCATCCAATATTGATGCTGCGGCTTGCCCTTTGTGTCGCTGTGCAGCGTCAGCAGCCGCACGTTGGTCAGCACGAACACGGTCTGGTTGATGAGTGCGGCGCCCCAGGCACCGAGAAAATATTGCTCGCTGAATTTGGATTGCACCCCCTTGGCCACGTACAGCACTCGTTCGTTTGGCCGCAGCAGCCGCCTCAGCAGCGGCTCGACCAGAGTGATCAGCTTGTGCTTCTGTTTGATTTCCCCCTTCGCGCCCCAGCCGGTCAGTTTGGGAAACATTTTGTCAAAGTCGTAGTCGATGTCCGGACCGAGCCGCAGTCCCAATTCCTCCAATTTCTGCGCCGCCGCGCCGGGTGCTTCGTCGCTCATGTGTGCTCCTCGATTCGCGATTTAGGCAAGGTTCATAGTTATCATGCAAGATGCGCCGCCGCGACTCAAGGGCCGCCGCGTGAGTTTCCCGCCTTCCGCCGTTGCGACGATTCTGGTACCTATCCGCGCCCGTTCCGAAGCCGAAGGCCCGCCGTGCCGCTCGCGGAGCGGAGCCGATCTGGCCGTGACATGGAGGTCACCGTTGGCAATCCGCCGCACGATTCGCCGAAAGCTGCTCGCCAGCTTGATGCTGGTGCTCGGCATCTCCGCCGTGCTCGCCACGAACACGCTGATTGGTCTCTATTCCTATCGCAACTCGGTGCGCGGCTTCGATTCGAAGACGGACGAATTGCCGCTCGGCGGCGAACTGTGGACGAGCGTCGCGCAGCTCGACCAGCCAAGCGGCACGGCCGGAACTTTTCCGCCCGAAGGCGCGCGCGACGGATTCACCGAGCGGCTCGACCGCGCGGAAAACGCGATCGCCGATTATCGCGGCCGGCTGAAGCGCACGCTGTTTCGCGGCCGCGACCCGGACAAAGGCCGCATGGAAAACGCACTGCTCGCCAAGATCGAACATCAACTCGCGGAACTACGCGAATTGCCGCCGCATCGCTATTGGGACGACGACGAAACCTGGCCGCTCGAACCGGGCCTGCGCCGCGAGATCACCAAGAATCGCCAGGCGTTTCGCCAAGGCGTCGCCGGGCTGAGTTCGCTCGTCGGGTCGCTCTCGAAGCCAACGGAACGCGACATGATCGCGCTGGTGAAAGAGGCCCGCGCGAACTACACATTCAACATCGCGATCGCGTGGGCGACCAGCGTGCTCGTCATCATCATGCTGCTCGTGCTCGCGCGGCTGTCGTGGTATTGGATTTTTCGGCCGATCCGGCAACTGCACACCAGCGTGCTGCGCGTCGGGCCGGGCGAACTGGGGCATCGCATCGATCTGCAAACCGGCGACGAGATGCAGGACCTCGCCGAGGCGTTCAATGAGATGACCGCGCGGCTGGAACGCTACACGCAAGATCTGGAACGGCAGGTCGAAGAGCGCAGCCGGCAACTCATCCGCTCCGAACAACTCGCCAGCGTCGGATTTCTCGCGGCCGGTGTCGCGCACGAAATCAACAACCCGCTCGCGTCGATCAGTTTCAGTTCCGAGGCGTTGGAACGGCGGCTGCGCTCGGCGCGGGCCGCGCTCGGCGCGGAGGCCGACGACGTGCTCCGCTGCCTCACGATGATTCAGAGCGAGGCGTTTCGCTGCAAGGACATCACCGAAAAGCTGCTCGACTTCTCGCGGCTGCGCGACCACGTGCGGCAACCGTGCGCGCTGGCCGACCTCGTCGCCGAGGTGATCGACGTCGTTCAGCACATGGGCCGCTACCGCGAAAAACAGATCGTGCTCGCCAGCCACTCGGACGTGGTCGCGCCGGTAAGCCAGCAGGAAATCAAGCAAGTCGTGCTCAATCTCGTCGTCAACGCGCTGGAAAGCATGAACGCGAACGGCACGCTCACGATCGACGTGCGCGAATCGAGCGATCAGGCCGAACTGATTTTCACCGACGACGGCTGCGGCATGAAACCCGACGTGCTCAACGACATTTTCCAGCCGTTCTTCACGCGAAGCCGATCGGGCAAAGGCACGGGACTCGGCCTGTCGATTTCGCATCGCATTATTTCGGACCACGGCGGACAGATCGAGGCCCACAGCAACGGGCCGGGCGAAGGCAGCCGATTCACCGTGCGGCTGCCGCTGACCGGCGTCAAGGAGGATCAACTCAGTGAGTCACACGCTGCCTAGACCGCACTTTGCGACAAACGAATCCGGCGCGTCCGACAAGAACGGCCACGGCGGACCGAAACGACTGCGCATCCTGTTCGCCGACGACGAGCAGCATCTGCGCGAGCTGATGCAAATGGAATTGCCGCGCATGGGCCACGAGGTCACCGTCTGCTCCGAGGGCCGCGCGGCGCTCGACACGCTCGCTAAAGGCAACTTCGACGCGGCCATCCTCGACCTGCGCATGCCCGGCATGACCGGCGTACAAGTCCTCGAACAGGCGAAAGCGGCGTCGCCGCAAACCGAGTTCATCATTCTCACGGGGCACGCAACGCTCGACACCGCCGTCGAGGCGCTCCGCCACGGCGCGTTCGATTACCTCACCAAGCCGTGCCGCTGGGCTGAATTGGAAATGCGCCTGGCAAAGATCGCGGAGAAGCGGCAGCTCACGAATCAGGCGCTCGCGCTCGAAACGCGGCTGCGCGCCGTCGAAGGGCCGACGCTGCTGATCGGCGACTCCGACGCGATGCAGGCCGTCACGCGCCTGGTCGAGACCGTGGCCCCGACCGATTCCAGCGTGCTCATTCTCGGCGAGACCGGCACGGGCAAGGAACTCGTCGCGCGCACGTTGCACGAGCACAGTCACCGCGCGGGCATGCCGTTCGTGCCGGTGAACTGCGGCGCGCTCCCGGAGAATCTCGTCGAGAGCGAACTGTTCGGGCACCGCAAAGGCGCGTTCACCGGCGCCGACCAGCATCGCAAAGGACTCTTCGAGGTCGCCGACGGCGGCACGCTCTTCCTCGACGAAGTGGGCGAACTCGACAAATCGCTTCAGGTCAAGCTGCTCCGATTCCTCGAATCAGGCGAGATCCGCCGCGTGGGCGAGAACGAACCGTTCCGCGTGGACGTGCGCATCGTCTGCGCCACGAACCGCTCGCTGGCCGACATGGTCGCGAAGGACGAATTTCGTCAGGACCTGATGTTCCGCATCAACACGTTCGAGATTGAGATGCCGCCGCTGCGCGAACGGCTCGACGATCTGCCGGACCTCGTCGAGCACCTGTTCAGCCGGCGACACGGTCCGCGCGAAGGCAGTTCGCCGGGCCTGAGTGCCGCCGCGCTCCACTCGCTCGCCAGCTACCATTGGCCGGGCAACGTCCGCGAGCTGGCCAACGTGATCGAACACGCCGCGATCCTATCCGGCGGCAAGCCGATTCAGCCCGAGCACCTGCCGCACCAATTCCGCGCCATCCGCCGGCCTCACTTCGCCACGACCTCGGAACCCGCGGTGCCGACGCTGCGCGACATCGAAATGGAACACATCGTCGCCGTGCTCGAGAAGCACCAAGGCCACAAGCCTGCCGCCGCGAAGGAACTCGGTGTCAGCCTGAAAACGCTGTACAACAAGCTACACCAGTTGCAGCCGGCGTCGTGACGCGATTGGCCTGCGACTGGGCTTTGCCCAAAAACAGGCCCACCGTAGGGTGGTTGCTTGCAACCACCGTCAATTCGGGCGGGCAAAACGTGGTTGCAAGCAACCACCCTACAGTTTTTGGGCCAAGCCCTGCGAACGGCCCAATTGCAAGCATTTCTCGGCAATTTCGCATTTTCCGGCCGCCTGGAAGAGTTCTACGGGCGCCAGGAAACTTCGTACGGACGCTGGAAACAGTGTACGGACGCCAGGAAACAGTGTACGGGCGCCAGGAGACAGTG